>ENA-OXUB01000006-OXUB01000006.1-human-gut-metagenome-genome-assembly--contig:-NODE-6-length-193315-cov-27.072571_pt1 | contig 193315 bp, 184 predicted proteins | sample MGYA00249345_ERZ652652 | MGnify/ENA primary metagenome ERZ652652 (study PRJEB26925, sample SAMN05826496) | human gut metagenome | biome: ENVO:2100002; feature: ENVO:00000062; material: ENVO:00002003... | reverse complement strand
TAAGGCCTACAGTGGACTTTCACCACCTAGTTAGCGCCCATGCCGGGCGCACCACAAAAACCGGAACTCGTTATTCACGAAATTCCGGTTGTCAGTTGGAAACTAATTCAGGATCTTAATAACTTACATTGCATCGGGAGCTTGAACACCGAGCAGGTTAAGCGCCTCTTTTAGAACAATTGAAACGGCTTTGACCAAACCCAAACGGGCCCCCAGTTTATCATCCTTAACCAATACCTTGGAATGGGCGTAGTACTTGTTAAAGGCCTTGGCAAGTCTTAAGGAGTACTTGGCAATTTCAGAAGGTTCAAAGTCTTTGCATGCACTTTCAACGATTCCCGGAAATTCATTTAGAGCCGTGATGGTTTCCCAAGCACTTGGGTCATCCAACGCTTTATCCGCGGTGTGGAAATCCAGGCTGCCGGCTTTTCTCAAGATGCTTTCAGCCCGGGCGTGAGAATATTGCACGTAGGGACCGGTTTCGCCCTCAAACTTAAGCTGATCTTCAAGAACAAAGTCAATATTGTTAGTCCGCTCATTTTTCAGGTCACCAAAGATAATTGCGCCAACGCCGACTTGCTTGGCGACTTCTTCCTTGTTTTCAAGATCCGGATTCTTTTCGGCAATCTGCTGTTCGGCCAATTCAATGGCATCGTTTAATACCTCGTCCAGTAAGATGATCCGGCCAGAACGGGTGGATAGTTTCTTGCCGTTTACCGTGATCAAGCCAAACGGAATGTGGTGCAGATTAGCTGCGGAGTGTAAGCCCATTTCAAGCAAAACCGCTTTTAATTGCTTGAAATAGTATGTTTGCTCCGAACCAACCACATAGAGATTCATCGCTGGTTGATAGGTCCGATCACGGTAAATCGCCGTCGCAATATCCCGCGTGATATACAAAGTAGCGCCATCACTCTTTAGAATTAAAGCCGGATTCAAGTCATACTTATCCAGGTTAACCACTTGAGCGCCTTGAGATTCAACCAACAGGCCTTTATCCTTCAAAATGTTAATGCCTTCATCCATTTTATCGTTATAAAAGGCCTCGCCGTTGTAAGTATCAAACTTAACGCCAAGCTTGTCATAGATTTTATTGAAGGATTCCAAGGAGACCCGGCGGAACCATTTCCATAGTTCAACCTCTTCCTTGTCACCATCTTCAAGCTTTTTAAACGTTTCTCGAGCCTCATCATCGAGTTCGGGATGCGCTTTATCTTCCTGGTGAAATTTAACGTAGTATTTTACCAGGTTGTTGATCGGATCCTTTTTAACATCGTCCTCATTGCCCCACTTCCGATAAGCAACAATTAATTTACCGAATTGGGTTCCCCAATCGCCCAAATGATTGTCCTTGATTGGGTGATAGCCATTTTTGCGCAAAATGTTGGCAATCGAATTCCCGATAACCGTTGACCGCAGATGACCCATTGAAATTGGCTTAGCGATGTTTGGTGATGACATATCGATGGGAACGTTGCCACCCTTACCATTCTCGTTTTGGCCGTAAGTGGACCCCTCTTCAATAATCGTTGTCAACACATTGCTGGCAACTTTTCCTTTATCTAAGAAGAAGTTAATGTAAGCGCCCTTAGCCTCAACCTTTTCATAGGATGCCTGATCGATCTTTTCAACCAAGTCAGCGGCAATTTGGTTTGGGGCCTTATGAAACACTTTTGCTAAAACAAATGCTGGAAATGCGAGATCCCCCATTGCCAAAGTCTTGGGCTGCTCCAACTTTTCGTAAATGTCGGCAGATGTCAGTTCACCATTTAAAACGCTTAAGATTGAATTTGTAACCTGTGCCTTATAGTCCATTCTCATTTTCCTCCATATAATTAAGTCCACAAAAAAACTCTTACAATAAAAAATTGTAAGAGACGAGTAACCCCGCGGTACCACTCTAATTGATATAACTATCCGCTCAAATATACAGCTGGTCATTCTAAAAAGCACGCTTCGTTAGGTAAATGATCCGGCTCTCACCATCCCGGACTCGCTGCTCATTTAGTGACTAACTACTCCTCTTTTATCATCGAATACTGAAATATTCATTCAGGATGACTTCTATCCTGACAACCACTAGTCATCAGAACCATCCCAGATACGTACTGCCGCGATTGCGTCGTACGAAGCGGGTAACGGGAATCGGACCCGCGACACAAGCTTGGGAAGCTTGGATTTTACCACTAAACTATACCCGCATTCAAAGATAACCAAGAACTATTGTATCATATCCGATTACCTTTGTCATAAAGATTTTAAATCTATAAAGAAATAAAGTTTTAATTGCAATTTCACCCGCAATTTTGGATACTTAAAGAAAAGGGTGATGAAATTGTGGATCATACTGAATTATGCGTGTTGGTGCTTTTTACTGATTAACATCATTTACGGCCTAACCCGTTCAATCAAGAAACGTGTCATCAATTCAATGATGATTGCCCGATTATTTTACTGGCTCATCGTGATCAGTCAGGTCGTCATCGGGTTGCGTTCTTTTCACCGCCACCCATTGTTGGTGGTCACTGGTGGAGTTGTCACACTCATCATCATTGCACTCTGTGAAACGGCATATGGGCGAAAGCAGGAAGTTCATTATACCCCGCGGCTTTTATGGTTCTTAATAGTCGGTGGCATCATTGGCATAGCGATTCAAACAGCGGTCAATTATTAACTTGGCCGCTTTTTTGATATCCTCATTTAGTTGTTTGCCGCCGATTCTTCAAAGCCAGCTCAATCGTCCGATTGGCCAAAACCGTTTGTGAATCAATCACTGGATAAGGATGATCACCTGCCTGCTGCTGGGCAACCGATAACTCAGTACACCCCAAAACAACGATATCGCAAGAAAAATCATTTACCATCGTCGAAAGAATCTGGTGATAGAGTCCGGCGTCCACCTGGTTTTTTTCTTTGATGTCATCATAGATGAGCTCCATGGTTTGATCAGCGGTTTTCTCATCTGGCTTAACCAATTCATACCCGGCATTTTTGATTTCTTGATCATAGATGCCATCATGCAAAGTCCCCTTGGTGGCGATCAGCCCGACTCGCTTTGCGTTGGGCACATAATTGGGAATATCCTTAACCGTTTCTCTGGGCATATGCAGAATGGGAATATCGGTCATTGACTGGAGGTCGTCAAACCGGTAATGTGCCGTGTTGCAGGGAATCACAAAAAAGTCCGGGTGCAGACGACTCTGCTGCTTAATATCTTCTGCCAGCGGAATAAATGGATCCGGCTTGGAATGATCCAAAATATAGTCAGTTCGATCCGGCACAGTGGCGTGATTTACCAGGATATAGTCCAAGTAATCCTGATCACGTTTGGCCGGAGTCCGCTCATTTAAAATGTGAATAAACACTTCGGTTGCTTCGGTACCCATACCGCCAATAATTGTAAAGAAGTTTTTCATAAATATCAGTCCCTATTTTGCAACAAAGTAACGTTTATAATCCTTAACATAGTTGTGCATCATCCATTTGTATAATGCAAATCTTTTAAGGCTCTTGTCTTTTGCGAACCAGAACGTGTCACCGTAACGCCCTTCATGAATCAGCTGCATGGCGTGTTTCTTAACGTCGTTATCCTTAGCATACTTTTCGAAGATCTTTGGCGTTACCCCAAGCCACAAGAAGTACGACTGTGAATCTTTGTTGGCGTAAACTGGATCTTGACCTTTCAAAGAATCAAAAGCGTAATCTTGAACCACCCAATCAGCCAATCGATAGCCGTTAAGCGTTACGAAAAAGCTGCTGCGACCCGTTCTTAAGTTAATTTCAAACAACTTATATGAACTGTCACGGGTATCGTACTTGATATCAAAGTTGCAGTAGCCGGTAAACTTAATTTCTTCAAGAAACTTTTGCACCCGGTTATAGATATCTTGGTTGAACTCCGGGATGATTGCCACGTAGTTGCCGATGGCTGCCGGAGCGGGATCTTCCAATAAGGGATGCCCAAGACACATCAGTTTAACCTGATGATTTTTATCCACGTACACATTTAGAGTCCGCATATGACTGTCATCGCCAGGGATAAAGTCCTGAAGAATAAAGTCCGACTTGTACCCATTTTCATAACTTTTCCTAAGGACATCCCTAAATTCGGCCTCGCTCTTGATAATGAACGCTTTTTTGCGACCTTCAAAATGAATGTCCAGCCATTCAACACTGTTAGCCGGCTTGAGGGCAACTGGATAGCCAAATGGCTGGGTAATCTCCTCGTCGGATTCAACCATTTTCTTAGAGATGATCTTCGTCTTCGGATAGGGAAGATCGTACTTGTCACACATTTTGTAAAAGTTCTCTTTGTTATTTAAGCTCCGCAACATGTCATAATCAACGTACGGGCAAACAAAGACATCTTCAAGCTCAGCCTTATGTTTTGAAATTAATTCGGCATAACCATCGCCACAGCCAATTAAGATGACTGGTTCCTTATGATCGGCATATCGCTGTTTAATCTTCATCATTTCCTTGATCCAAACCGGGTCTTCACTAAAGCCGGGAATCAATTCCAAGTCAACGATCTTTGTGTAACGAGTAGGCGCCAAGCTCACTTCGGCAAACGCTTTGACTGGCTTGCCGTAAATATCATAAAGGCTTCTTGCCATACCATAAACGTTAAAGTCACTCCCTAGTAGAACCGGGGTGAAATCAACAGCTTGTTTATTGTCCATTATGTCATAATCCTTTCACTAATTTTGAAACGATTGGTGCGTCGCCTTGATACGGCACGTTTTGCCCATTGATTTTTTGAAACGCGTCATGCCCCTTACCGGCCACGACAACCACGTCACCGGGATGACTGGCTTCAATTGCTCTGGAAATCGCAGTTTTGCGGTCCGCAATGTACTGCACAGCAATGCGTTTTTGATCAATATGAGCGGCAATTTCATCGGCAATCACTTTAGGGTCTTCCGTTGCGGGATCGTCAGTTGTCAGATAGGCCACGTTGGCAGACTCATTAATCGCCTTGCCTAACCCTTCCCGCCGGTCAATGCCCTTATCGCCAGTGCTGCCAGTGATGACAATCACCTTACCGGCCGGTGATTGTTGTTTCAAGAAATCCAGAACGGCATGCAGGCTGCCATAATTATGGGCATAGTCCACATAGACCGTCCCGTGTTCATGAGTCGGATAAATTTCCATTCTGCCAGGAACAACGGTGTGACTCAGGCCATACGCAATCGCTTTTTTATCGGCCTTCATCAGCCCGCTTGTAATAGCTGCGGCAACGGCATTTCCTTCGTTATAATCGCCGGGAATGCTGATGTGATAGGTCCCATCAATTCCCAAACGGTGGGCCTTGGGGCTAACCGCCGAGATTTCAATAATATTTTCTGTCAGTGAATCAGCTAATGACTCGTACATAAAGTCTTCCGGCAACTCCGGATTTTTTGTGGATCCCTTCCGATGATAAACGAAAATATCTTCAGGCTGACTAGTAGCCTTAGCCGCATAGTAGACATCAACCATATGATCAGAATCAGCGTTAATCACGCAGGTCCTCGAGTTCACCAAAAGCTGCTCCTTGCAATGCAGATAGTCCGCAAAGGTTGGGTGCTCGTTGCGACCGATATGATCCGGAGAAATGTTCAGGAAAACACCGATATCGTAGTGTAAATTGTAGACTCGATTTTTTTTGTATGCCTGAGACGATACTTCCATCACAAGGTGGGTCATACCGTTTTGAACCACCCGATTCATATTTGTGAACAGATCCAGTGATTCTGGTGTGGTCAAACTTGATTTGGTGACGTCTTCGGGACGGTCACCAACGACCGTATTAATCGTGGAAAATAACCCAACCTTTTTGTCGTACATGCGATCCAAAATCGACTTTGTAAAGTAAGCCGACGTTGTTTTTCCTTTGGTTCCCGTGTAAGCAATCGTCGGCAAATTATTTTGCGGAAACCCAAAAAATGCCGCACTTAACAGCGACATTGCTTTTTGGATATTCGAAACGATGATTCCGGGAATTGTGACGTGCCCATATTCTTGTTCGGATACATAGCCAGTAGCGCCACGTTTTTGAGCGTCAGTCAGGTATTCGGCACGAAAATTCCCCTTACAGAAAAACAGGCATCCTTGGGAAACAACTTTGGAATTATATGCGATCGATTGGAAACGCTGTTGTGAGTTATCAAACTGACTTCGAATCAATAAATGATGTTCGTCAAGCAACGTTAATATTTCATCAACAGTAATTTGTGCCAATATGTGCACCTTCCATTCTTGTTAGCTCTAAATTTTCGTTCGATGAACTAACTTAATTGTATCTTCCGTTGTGTCCTCAGGGAAGTAAACTTGATACCAGAGAATAAATGTGTAAATTGTGAAGATCTTTTGCATATTGGATTTTCCTTCTGCGTGTTGTTTGAGCAGGAAATCCAGCTGATCAACGTTAAAGAACTTCTTGGCAGTATCCGAATGGAACTCATGCACAATCCGTTCATGATACTTCGGATCGTTAATCCAACTCGCGATTGGGGATGGGAAACCAAGCTTTTCTTTCAAGGCAGTCTTCTTAGGCATCTCCCGTTCAGCAGCCGTTCGCAGCGCAATCTTCGTTTCTTCGGGAGTGATCCGAGTTTTAACCGGCATGGTTTCAGCAAAAGCAGCGACCTTCTTGTCGACTAATGGTACCCGAACTTCCAAAGAGTTACACATACTCATGCGATCGGCCTTATGCAGAATGTCGTATGGCAGCCAAGTATTAATATCGAAATACTGCATTTGTGTCATTTCGTCTTTACCGGCAACATCGTCAAAAATGTGCTTGGTATAAGCACCAGAATCACGGTTGATGGCAGGATCCTTCAAGACTTTGTTGCGATCATCAAAGTTAAAGACGTAGTTAACCCGGTAATACCGCTCGCTTAGTGGCTGGGCCCCTCGAACCAGGAACCGTTTGCCGTGGAACCGCGGTAAACGACGGGCAACGGCCGCTAAACCCTTTCGCACGGGTTTTGGCACGTACTTCTGATAACGGTCAAACGGAATCGACTCCAAGTAGGTGTTATAGCCACCGAAGAATTCATCGGCGCCTTCACCGGACAACGCAACCTTCACGTGCTTGGACGTTTCCTTTGATAGATAATACAGCTGGATCGCTGCCGGATTAGATAACGGTTCGTCCATGTAATACATCATGGTTGGCAGGAAATTAAAGTAATCGTCGCCATCCATGTAAATCGGCGTGTTCTTCTGCTGAATCGTTTTGGCAAACTCAGTTGACCATGCCAGCTCACTATATTTAGAGTGGTGAAAACCAATTGAAAATGATTGAATCGGCTTCAACTTAGCGGCTTCGTTCAGAACATAGCTGGAATCGATGCCACTTGATAGAAAACTGCCAACTTCCACGTCGGCAATCATGTGGGCCTTAACGGAATCATCAACAATCTTCTGAATCTTGTCAGCGTCGCCCTCAATAGTCTGACTGTTGTCAATGTGATCGTAGTTAAATTTGTAGTACCGGTGGGTTTCGGTCTTGCCATCCTTATGCAGGAAGTACTGTCCAGGAAGCAATTTGTAAACGTTCTTGAACATCGTTTCGCGGGACGGAATAAATTCAAAGCTCAGATGAATTGGCAGTAATGACAGGTTCAGTTCCTTCTTGAAATTCGGGTGTTCCAAAAAAGCTTTGATTTCAGATCCCCAAAGGAAGGTATCACCATCATCGTAGTAGTAAAGGGGTTTGATACCAAAGTGATCCCTGGCACCAAAAACTTCGTTGTTCTTCTTGTCATAAATGACGAAGGCAAACATCCCTCTTAACTTATCAAGAAGGGCTGGCCCCCACTCCTCGTAACCATAAACCAAGACTTCCGAATCAACGTCAGTCTTGAATTCATATCCCAGGTCGCGGAGTTCTTCACGAATTTCTTTATAGTTATAAATTTCGCCGTTAAAGGTTAAAACCTTTGTTTGGTCGGCGTTAAACATTGGTTGACGGCCGTGAGCCAAATCAATGATGGACAGTCGTCGAAATCCCATGGATACGTTATCATCGGCGTAATATGCCTCGTCATCCGGACCACGGTGCTTGATTCGGTCCGCCATGTCGTTAATCGTACCTTCCGGAACATCTTTTTGGTTAACATAACCAACAAATCCGCACATAATCTATTCCCCTTCTATAAATCTAACTTGGTTAGAAAAATCTCTAAAACATAACGGTTTTTATTTTATCAGATAACGGCTGCAGCTACCAGTAGAATAATGTTTTCTTAAAAAACCAGCGAATCATTTTTCACTGACTTTGAATTTCATTTTACCACCAATATAAGTTATACTTGAATTAAGAGAAGCAAAAAGTAGTGAAGGGAGCGGTACCTATGGACGAAATTGTCTTTTTCAACCCAGGGGATTCAATTGGAAACTTTCATGATCATAATGAAGCTGTGAAAACAGCCCAGATTTACAAGCAAAAACAAGAGGCCGATAAAAAGGTGGTTGTCGTTCACGGAATGAACAACCAATCGTTCGACATCTTTTTCGCCGATGACGCGATTTCGCACGTTAATGAAAACAAAGCGGCCGGATCGGCAGAGAAACCTTATAAGATTTCCGATGAGTTATAAACCATAAAAAAAAGCATTTCTCAATTACGCGAGAAATGCTTTTTTGCCGATTTGTTACGATTTTTGTGCTTGATTATAGGCATCCAAATGATCATCCAATAATTCCAGGGCGGTCATACAGGCCTCAAGTTGATCGTTGGTCAGGTTGAGCATGTTCTGACAGCTGTTGACTCGATCAAAAACTTTATCCCGCTGATTAAGGGCCATATCGGTTAGTTCAATGATCACCGTCCGCTCATCTTGCGGGCTTCGAGTTCTTGTAATCCAGCCATGGCTCTCCAAACGTTTCAGCAATGGCGTCAGTGTTCCACTGTCCAGGTGAAGATGCTTGCCAATTTTTTTAACAGACATTGGCGCATTTTCCCAAAGGGTCAGCAGTGCGATATATTGCGGGTAAGTGAGGTCAAATGGTTTTAGCGCATCCTGATAAAACTTGTTAAATTTCTTGTTTGCGGTGTAAACTCGAAAACATAATTGGTTATCAAGTCGGATTGGTTGTATTTCTTGCATTCATTTCAACTCCATTCGTCTAGTGTATAATAACATTGTAAATTATTTCTGGTTAAAAGCAAGGCATTTAATTCAATTACGATTAAATTGTAGTCAATTATATAATATATTCAAAGGGGATCTGTTACGAATGCAAAATAAACGAATTAGATTCAGCACGTGGCTTTGTGCGATCAACATTATTTCGATGCTCGGATATTTGGGATACTTTGGTTTTCTTCTGTTGAAGAACCAACCAAAATTTGCCGATCAATCTCTCCTATTAGTTGAGGTCGGTGTTGGAATTATGATTGCCCTGTTACCCTACTTAATTGAGAAGCTCGGCCGCTTTTACTTTCCACAAGTTGAATTAATTTTCTTCTATATTTTTCTATATATGTCGATTTTTCTTGGATCCGGCCTTCAATTCTATGGCGTGCCATTCTGGGACAAATACGAACACATCTTATCGGCCATTATGCTGGCCGGACTTGGATACGCAATATACGCCGGCTTGCAGCGATCCTCACGCAACGCTTGGCAAACACCCTTTCTCATGAGCCTGTTTGCCTTCACGTTTGGCGTTACCTGCGGGGTCTTCTGGGAATTCTACGAGTTTACCGCTGATGGGTTGGCTGGCCTCAACCTTCAACGTTATGCGAGCGCGGGCAAACTCTTGCTTGGACGGGCCGCTTTGATGGATACGATGACCGATTTGATCGCCGATGTCGTTGGCGCGTTTTTAATGGCTGCCATCGGCTACATCATGATGAAAAACAACCCCAACTCAATTCGGCACCTAGTTTTTCAATCAAAACACCAAAACATCTTTTCAAATTACACTTTATAGTGTAAAATAATATATGTTGTTGCCCCAATGGCGGAACTGGCAGACGCGCAGCGTTCAGGTCGCTGTTTGAGTAATCAAGTACAGGTTCGAATCCTGCTTGGGGCATCACATAGGTTTAAAAATGGCTTGTCAATTGGCAAGTCATTTTTTTGTGCCTAAATTGGCATCTTCCGATTTGTGAGAGATTATATAATTTCTAGGCGGATTAATTGCATTTGAAACATAAATAATGCATTATAATAGAGACAGGGACGTTGGATACGCTTACATGGAAAGGGTGATAATTTATGTATGAACACATTCTTGTACCACTTGATGGCAGTCGTAATTCCAAGCAGGCACTTGACGAAGCCATTAAGTTAGCAAAGCAGTTTGGATCAAAATTAAGCCTGTTGACCGTCATTAACAACACTAATTTCTACTATGGCACCGGTGCTGCCGGCATGCCGCCTAGCATGTATGACGACCAGAAGGACATGGCTCAAAAGATCCTTGACGATGCCAAAAAAGACGTGGAAGGCCAAGGCGTTGATTATGAACTATCAACCGACATTGGCAATCCAAAGAACATCATTGCTCACATTTATCCGGATCAACATGACATTGACCTCATCGTCATTGGTAAATCCGGTGTGGATGCCTTAAACCGGCTGCTGATTGGCTCAACCACCGCCTACGTTGTTCGCAACGCAACCACTAAAGTTTTGGTTGTCAACACGAAGGATTAAGTTAATCCCTAACATCAATTGAAAAAAGGACTGAAATCAAATTTGGTTTCAGTCCTTTTACTTTGGATACATTTATCATTTATAAATCAACGAGCTGCTTGGCACACACCGCCCCAACTCGATTAAACAGATGAATGACCGTCATTCGATCCTGAAAACCAAACGTTAACATGGCCACTTCAATCGAATGGTTGTCATATACAAATTTTGCCACATCATGGTCAATTTGATACCCTTCACCCGTCTTATTATAGACAGTGATGCCATTTCCAGACTCGTCAAAACTTGCCGGCAATTTATATCTAAATTGCTGGTTCGTAAACCAGTTTGCGATTTTGGGACCGTGACCCAGGGCCTTTTCCAGTAACCGGAGGCTTTCAGCCGGACTGGTAAAGTTATCTTTACCAGCTTCAGCAGCTGCTTTATCCATCAAATAGCGATTAAGACGGGTTTTATTGAACTGCCACTTTTCTAAGGATTGGTTCACAGCTTCAAGACCAACCTGATGAATTACGCAGTTACTGGCGAAGTTATCAGAATCGCTAATCATCAGTGCCAGCAAATCCTGCAGGGACCAAATCCGCTGGTCCAGGAGTTGAAGTACCCCCGCCCCGCCAACAACAAAGGCCGGATCAATTTGGATCGGCTCGTGAAGATCCAGCCGTTGATCCAGGACGTGATTTAACACCGCCAATTTAATGAGGGATGCGGAACGAAACTGATCATTTTCGTGATAGCCCATGACAACGGTCCCATCAATCTTAATTAGGAGCCCAATTCTTCCAGGCTGCTCAGTGATTAACGAAGTGACCTCTCGTTTAAAATCCCTACTCATCGCCAATATCTCCGAAATCCGGCAAACTCGTCGGCAAACTTTGGTTCAGTCAGGCTGGCAATATCAACGGTCTTGCCAGGCGTCCGCGATTCGATCATCTGACCATTACCAATATACATTCCAACATGGTGGACAAAGCCGGTCCCATGATCATAAGCAAAGAAAACCAGGTCTCCCGGTAAAATTGCTTCCGGAGCAACCGGCATGCCGCTAGCATGCTGATCGTCTGCATCCCGGGGAATATCAAATCCTAACACGCGATGCATGGTATAAACCAAACCCGAGCAATCAAATCCATAGGCACTGATTCCGCCCCACAGATAACGCATTCCCAAAAACTGACGAGCCATCTGAACCATGGTCTCACCAGCATTTTGGCCGACATAGGGCAATACAATTGCACTGCGGTCAATGTAACCATCACCAAGCGGTGTCACCACCGCAATCTTGTCTCCCTCAATACCAGTTTGAGAAAGAATTGTTCCGAGGCTTAAATCCATTATCGGTTCGTCATTTGTATTATACAATTTCGCGATTTTTACAGCGACTCGAACCGTTGCAGTCACCGGCGGATAAGATGTTGGCCGATCCGTTAAGAGTTTTAGCGGAACCCAACCAGGATACCCCCGGGAATCAGAATCATCCCGCTGGCTCACAACAAAAACACGGGCCCAGTCATCCTCAATATGGTCCAAGATGACCTCATCGTTAAACAGAGCCTGAGTTTCCAATAAATCATCGTCACTTAATTGAACGGACTGCTCATCACTCATCTGAGTAACCCATTTCTTACTATCACCGTTTAAAGCCGGTCGATCAACTTCTCGAGGGGCGTCCTTGGATTTCCAAATTGTCGCCACCGGGACCTTGATTCGTCGTGTTTCCATCGTGTCACCCCCATTCACATTCTTATTAATGATACCACGAAAGGCCCTCGCGATAAAAGCGAACGCCCTTCGCATCAACGACTAAAAAATATCGGTAACTCAGCCGAATCATCAGCCGGTGTCACCGATATTTTTTAATGCCGTGCTTCTAAAAATTTATCGTTGCTTACCAATGATGATTCAAATTGATCCTTCAAACCCCATTCCGGGCCGATCTGGCAGTTGCAACTGGTCCTTCTGGTTGATCAGACCACCCGCCAGCGGATTAGCCGAAAACATCAGTGAGGCATCTAAGTCAACGTATTGAACATTCCGTTTGGCAGCGGCCAAACTTGCCGCAGCGGTAACGGAAACTGACGATTCGATCATACTGCCCACCATACAGGCAATGCCAGCCGTTTCCGCAAAGGCATTGATTTTCAGCGCATTATCGATTCCGCCGGACTTCATTAATTTCAGGTTAATGATGTCGCAGCCCTTCATGTTAATGAGTCGTTGGGCATCCTGGACCGAGAAAATACTTTCATCAGCCATGATCAGCGTCGACGTATTTTGAGTAACCGCCGCCATTCCATCAAAATCAGCTGCGGGAACCGGCTGTTCAACTAACTGAATTTGAAGGCCCATCTCAGCCATTTTATTGATCGCCGAGATGGCTTGCTTGTGGTGCCAGCCCTGATTGGCATCGAGTCGAAGGTGGATCTTTGGCCCAACCGCCTGCCTAATTGCCGCAACGGTTTCAACATCCGTTTGTTCGGACTGGCTGCCAACTTTCAGCTTCAACGTTGTAAATCCCTTTGCAACCAGATCTTTGGCTTGGTGAATCATTTCGGCTACCGGACCGACACTGACCGTGTAATCCGTCGTCACTTGATTCGCGTTCCCGCCAAGTAGCTGATAAAGCGGAATTTGGTAGTGTTGGGCGATCAAATCATTGACCGCAATGTTCAAAGCGGCCTTGGGACTTGAATTATGCACCATTGCCTGATCAATGGTTGCCTTAATGTCCTCAGAATTGACCAGTGACTTCCCAATCAATTTCGGGCCAATCACATGGTCAACCGCCTCGACAATGCTGGCAACCGTATCACCGCTGACCACCGCATTGGGAGCGGCTTCACCATACCCGGTAATCCCCTGATCGTCAGTCAATTCAACAATCACCGTTTGAGCTGTTGTAACAGTTCTCAAAGCCGTTTTAAACGGTCGCTTTAATGGAACGGCGACGGCCTTTGTCGTCACCTGTTTAATCCTTGGTGCCAATGGGTGACCTCCTACTTAATATATGCATCCTTAAAGTTGTAGTTTGCGCCTGCAGTGTTATAAATAACGCCCTTGACACTTGACTTCACGAGCCACTTTTCACCGGATTGATACAGTGGGATGATTGCCTGGTCGTTCAACGCAACGTTTTGGGCTTTAACCATGTCATTCCAACGAGCCTGGGCATTACCACCGTCATCATTATTACTTGCATCAATCAATTGATCATAAGTGGAATTCTTCCATTGCGAAATGTTACTTGGATTTTTGGAAGTCAAAATATTCAGGAAGGTGATTGGATCGGAAAAGTCGGCAAACCAATTAGCAACGGTTGCTTGGAATTGGTGATCCGCTTGACGGGAAAGAATCACCCGTCCGGGAATGTTGTTTAGGCTGACAGTCAATCCAGGTAATTTTTCAAGAGCACTTTGAAGGTACTCACTTAACTGCTTCTGATCGTAAGTATCCGAGTTCAATAAGGTGAAGTGCAGCCGCTTCATGCCAACTTCCTGTAACCCTTGTTTGAAGAGCTTCTTGGCCTTAGTTGGGTTGTAATTCATTGATTCAGGAACCGTAACATCGTCCGTAAAATCAGTCCCGTTCTTTGGCGAAACAGCCAGCCCTTTAGAAACAAAGCTCTTGTTGTTAATTGCGCCCCCAGCAACAACCTTGTTGACCAAAACTGGTCGATTAATGATCATTGACATGGCTTGGCGAATCTTCAAGTTCTTGAAAGCTTTGATCTTTTGGTTAAACGCAATGTAGTAATTTGAAGATTGCCGCCGGGAAATCAAATCCTTCTTTTTGCTCATTTGCTTGGATTGAGTTGCCGATAACTGGGCCATGTCCAACTTGCCTTGGTTAAACAGGTTTAAGCTCGTTGAAGGATCCTTTTGGACGCTGAACTTAATGTTATCAAGCTTAACGGCCTTCTTATCCCAGTAGTCGGCATTCTTTTTGAGCGTCCAGGTTGAATTGGTCCCGGTCCACTTGGTCAACGTAAACGGCCCGTTATAAACCTGAGTTTTCGAAGAGGTCCCGTATTTGCTGCCATACTTATCAACAGTTTTCGAGTCCTGAGGGAAGAAAACTGGAAAGCCCATCAGCAGTTTGAAATAAGGAATCCGCTGCTCCAAAGTGACCTTTAGCTGGTACTTGCCATTTGCTCTAATTCCAAGCGAAGAAACGGCCGCCTTATTATTTTGAATCTTATCAGCGTTCTTAATTCCCGAGAACAAATAACCATACTGGGAGGCGGTCTTTGGATTCAACGTGCGCCGCCAAGAGTAAACAAAGTCCTGCGCCGTCACCGGATCACCATTGCTCCATTTGGCATTCTTTCTTAAATTAAACGTATAAACCTTCCCATTTTTGGAAACGCTGGAAGAAGTTGCGATTCCCGGCTCAACTTTGGAATCCTTCCCCAATCGAAACAACCCTTCATCCACGTTATTCAAGACGTTAAATGTCCCGACAGCCGTGGTCTTGGATGGATCAACTGTCGTTAATTCGGTATCGGTCGACGTGGTAATTGTTTTCTTTTCCTGACTAGATTTTTGCCCACAGCCAACGAGTATCAGTGAAATGCCAGCAACCCCCGCTAACACTGAAATATGACGAGATAAATGCATTATCAATCACTCCTCAAAATTTGTGTGATTCCTAACAAGCTTAACTAAACTCTAATTTAGCATAAATATGATAAAAAAGCAGGCTTTTCTAATGAAAATTTCATTAAGCCTGCTTAAAAATGATATTTATTTATAAACCACGGCCGCCATTCGTCGGGAAAGATAGATTTTTTCAAATTTGACGCGATCTAACCAATATTGACCGTCAATTGGATCGCTGACGTGGACCTGATGCTTTGAAACGCCGTCCAGTAAGACGCAGTGGTTGTTAACCGGAACCCGTCCAAATGGATACTGCTCCCACTGGGGTGTTGCAAAATGAACCGTGACGTATGTAACAATGGGATTGCCACGGCAAATTTCATCATACAACCAACTTGGATCAGCCCCACTGAGATCGCAAAGAGACCCAAATTGGTTACCCCAGCGAAGAAGTGGCCGCGCGAAAATTGCCTCAAATTTACCAGGTTCATTTTTGAATGGTGACCCCCCAAATCCATGATACGGATTGCCATCCTGGGCAATCGGCATCGCCAATAAAAACTGCCCGTAACTAACACCAAGCGCGGCACCTTGATAGTGAAGGCCTTCAAGAAGGCTTGCCGCCTCACAGCCGTTGATTGCTCCCCAACTCAGCTGGTTCACATTTTCAGCGCCAAGTAAAATTGGCTGGTTCATTCTGTCACACCTAACTTTTCAAAGACTTGACGGACCATTTCGGAATCCCCCGGCCGTTGCGCACGTAAATGCTTAGCGGCGTCCACGAGACTCAATCGGCGCCGGCCCTTACGATCCACGACAGATTCGGCGTGCACCAACGAGCTCAGGACAGCTTCATCAACCGTTGCCGCGGTTGCCCGAAAGAACAAGTCAATTTGGTTATCATTAAAGCGGGTTACGGTATCAAATTGGGTCGAAGGAAAGTGGGCCACAAGGTTGGCTGTCGAAAAAGCCAACACGATTTCACCACTACCGTTACCAATGAACCCGCCCGTTCGATTAATGCCTACCGTCGCCCGTTTTGCCAGCCGTCGCAACTGCCGTGAATTAAACGGCGCGTCAGTCGCCAAAATTGTGATGATTGAGCCCTTTTCTTCCTTGTGTTTGTCTGCCGCCAACAGATCGCTTAATGGGGCCCCAATTGGAATACCATCAATCACTAAATCCTGAAGAAAGCCGTAGTTGGTCATCACCAGTGCCCCTAAAGTATATTGGTGGGCGTCATCGACAGTCACAATTCTAGACGCAGACCCAATGCCGCCCTTTAAGTCGTAACACATCATCCCACGGCCAGCGCCAATTGCCCCCTCGGTTAGGGTACGGCTACCCGCATCCAATGCCGAAGCGACATCGGTTTCAGTGAGCGCCATCGCCCGAATATCAGACACGTCACCATCATTACATTCCATGACCACCGGGTTGACGGTACTGGTGGTATCACCAATTTCCGGATTATCCCGCAGCATCCGTCTCGTGAGGGCGTTAACTGCCGTGCCAACGGCAAAGGTGTTCGTCAGCACAATTGGCGTTTCAATGGTCCCCAATTCATCAATTTGAATGAGACCGACACTTTTACCGAAACCGTTGATCACGTATGAGGCCGCCGGCACCTTTTGCCGAAATAAATTGCCGGTGTGGGGAAAGATCGCGGTTACGCCCGAATGAACTTTGCCAATGTTAACGGTCTTCTGACCGACCTTCACACCAGCCACGTCAGTAATCAAATTCCGTTTTCCTTTAACTCGTTGAGATACATCGTTTTGTAATGGTACTGAAAGTCCCATTGATCATGCCCCCATTAGTGTGTATGAATCAATACTTGAACAAGCATCATGCTCATGGCAATCAAATTATTAAGAAAGTGCAGCCCGATTGGTACCTTGATATTTTCCGTTTTCACGTAAAGGTAAGCCAAGGTACCGCCTAAAATGGCGTACGTTAAAAAGCTGATGACATTCACATCTTCCATGTGAGGAAATGAAAATAAAATCCCACTAACAATGATCGCGGCAATGCGTGATCGGCGAGTAAACATTGATCCAATTAAAAACCCGCGAAACACTAATTCTTCTAAAATCGGCGAACAAAAAACGGCTGTAATTCCCATCAAAATCAGGGTCAAGTGGTTCTGGCCCATAATCTGGTAAATCACCTGATTGTTGGCAGTAGACGTTTGATGATAAAGAGCTTGGTTCAAGAGATTTAGGGCAATTTGAATCACAAAGAACGCCCCGTAAGCAACCAGGATCATTTGAATATCGTGGCCATTAATGGCCTTCTTAACGGGATGAACGTAATGCCGATAGACGGATACCGCAATCCAAATGGCAATCACAAATCCTAAAATATATCCCCCACTCATTGCCAAACTGCCAATCGTGGAAAGTTTGCCCATCATAATGAACGACAACGGAATCTGAACAATTAGTACCAATACCACGAGGGCAATAAAAATGATGATTCGTTGAAAGTAGTCGTTACTCGTCAACGTGTGTTCTTTTTGCATGGCATTCTTCCCTTTCAACTAATTGGTTGGGTTAAACAGCTTATCCAACTTGGAAAAATCCACCGTTCCCAAACCACTCGCCTGATTATAAAGTTTGCCGGGTTGACCGGTATAGTATAAATTCGTGTTATTCGTTCGACTGTCCAGCGGGGTAAACGGCGACTGACTTTGGCGGGCAAATCGATAAATCTGCGGGTTCCAGAAACCCAACCGACCGGCCCCGTTGCTGGCCATCAAAACGCTGGCCGCTGCCATTTGAGGAGCGACCACACTGGTTCCACCAGAGATCTCCCACTCACCAGTTGCCGAAGCGTCCTTTTTGGGCGTGACAAACACGGCATAACCCGTGTTTGGATCGGCGTTTGCTGATAAATCGGGAACGTTTCTTCCGGAATGCTCACCAGACACGTTGACCGGCTTTTTCAACAGTTTAACCTTGCCATCCTTAAACGACCATAACCGGGTTGCGTCATATGTCCCAACGCCACTGATACCGGCTTGGTACTTAGGAAGACCGTTAAACTTGCTGAAGCCCCCGCCGCCACCGGCAAAGAACGTCTGGGCCCAATTTTCAAAGCCAAAAAACTTTTGATTTTTGTAATTAGGGTAAAGAAATTCAGATCCCCAAGCCCGTTCCTTGTCGATTTTAACCGTCTTATTGTTGACCGTATACGTCCGTGGAAGCGTGGTTCCCCCGACAGCCGTCAGATATGGGGAGTTGGCCGGTGTGTCGACACCAAGTGCCGTGCTGCCGTTAGAAATGCCATCGTAGGCCCCGTTATCCCCGCTGGCAGAGAAAACACTCATGCCCTGCGCGGCTGCCTGTTGAAAGAGTAGGTTCATGATTTGATTGTACTGTTTAGGGGTAACCCCCTGCTTAATTTCATAGGCAACTTGGGATTCGCTTTGCCCCCAACTTAAGGAAAGGGAATCGGCGACATTTTGACCGACCGCGGCGGCAATTGAATTCACCATCCCGGTAATATCAGATTTGCCGATGTAGGTCCGAATATTACTATCGGGCGCAATCGCCCCGGCCTGTTCAACGTCAATTGTTGTTTCGTCATAGCCATCCCAGGAACCCTTGTACCCATTGGTCCGGTATGTACTTAACCGGTTAGCTTTCACGTCAATTCCCATCCCGTTCCAGAAACGGTAGGCGTCGCTTGGATGGTAATTGGCAAACGAAATAATCCCGATCGTTTTACTGCGACCGGTTGAGCCGTTTGAATACAGTTGGGAAACCCCATAGCGGTTCGCAAACTTTGCCGGGGAATATCGTTTGGTCATCTCACTCTGACTGACATCGCCGGCAGCCCGCGTTTGCAAAGAAGCTGGGTGAATGGTCTGCCGATTGGAGGAAACCGTTGAGTAGTTGGACAATCCCATAATGGCCAACACTGATTTTGAACTGGACTTTGGTAATTTTGGGGTTTTGGTCGCCTTCTGGTAAGTTGTCCCACCCTCAGTCACGTTCTCAAGCTTCACGTTAAAGGCCTTCTCAACATTCTTAGTGGTGCCCTTCACTGCCAACACTAAATTGCCACTATACAGAACCGAACTTAGATGATGCTTCTTAAGATAGTTTCTGACCCGGTTAATATTCTTGGTCGGCTGACCATACTGGCTGGCAAATTGTTTAGGACTCACAAATTTTTGGTACTGCGATCGATTTGGATTGACCGAATCATAAACGAACTGGGTCAATTTTGGCTGGCTTTTCGGTCTAAAAATGACGTCGACCAACTGCTTCTTGGAACTCGAAACCTTTGTAATTTTTTCCTTGGCAAACGTCGGTTGGGCTTGTGAAAGGTTCGTCACGGCCGCAACCGAAAAACTCAGTGCGATGATCAAAAATAATTTTTTAAACGTCTGTTTTTGCATGAGTGTCTCCTCGAATCAGACTAATTTGCGTTATTTTTAGTCGTTGTCTCGACTCGGCGAAGCATCATGATGCTGCCGTTGATTCTGTTGAGCTTCTAATTCAGCACGCTTTCGGTCACGTGCACGAACAATTGAGATGACAATTGGGGTAATCACGATATGCATCGCAATAATGACCCCGATCCAAGTGCCGATGAAGGTCAATGAAGACCAGGTCTCATCCTGCGTTAAATAAAAGCCACCGGCTAAAATGGCCACCATCAAAATCATAATTAAACCCATTTTTATTTTCATACTTATTAAACACCTTAAATTCATTTAGTTGTGGATCAATGGGCTTCAACAGCCGCTTGCGAGTTCTCAGAGCCCGCTTTTGTGTTGACTACCTTGATTCAGTATAATTGATGTAAATACAATAACACAAGGTTTAAGTGGAGGTTAATAAAATGTGGAAAGAATTTAAAGAATTTATCTCCCGTGGCAATGTGATCGATCTGGCAGTCGGGGTCATCATTGGTGGGGCATTTACGGCGATTGTGACGTCTTTGACCACCAACGTGATCAACCCGTTCATTGGGCTGTTTTTAGGCAAGATTGATCTATCAAACTTGGTGCTAAAAGTTGGCGGCGCGACCTTCAAGTATGGGGCCTTCCTAAACTCAATCATCAATTTCCTAATCATCGCATTTGTGGTCTTTCTGTTAATCAAGGCAATCAATCGATTGGTCAAAAAGCAACCGGTCAAGGCCGTCCCCGATCAAAAGCAAGTTTTGCTGGAAGAAATTCGCGATTTATTGAAGGACGCTAACCAAAAATAATGCCGTGGTTAATCATGATTTAAGGGTAACAATCACCCCCATGTTCAGCGCAACCAGCCAGATGAAAGCGCCAATTCGTTGAGAATCCGGCGTTTTTGGTCTAGAATTAAATTGTTAAATGATTTGTATAATCATTGTTATGAGTCTAAATTTGAGAAGAGGTTTTGTTATGAGAACGTTTGCGATTAGGGCCCGAGACGGGGTTATGGAATTGAATTATTCTGAAGATTCCAACAAACCGCCCTTTAGAAAGTTCATGATCACATACAACCCCAAATTTTCAATTGGAGATAATCTTGAAAGCATCAAAGCAGCGTTAACCGGTCTTCCGGTTGACGCGGCAATTATCGAGAATTCATTGAACTATGAATTCTCAGACACCATCATTGGCATCAACCACCAGAAGATTGACATTGGTTTAGCAATTGCCAACATGATGAATATTCCAGTCGTCAATCTCAATACGGTACGGGAAATCGGCTTGGAAAAAGCCGTTTCCCAAAAAGCAGCGTACTTGAAGTGGCACCTGGATTACTATGGGGAATATTCTGGCAAACGAAATTACGGCCAGGAAGCAATGTTAACCATTGGTAACGGCTATTTCGGTTTACGAGGCGCATACGTCGAAGCAACCGCCGACAAGGATAACTATCCCGGCACATACGTTGCGGGAGTCTATAATCAGCTCACAACCAATATTAATGGTCGCGACGTCGTGAATGAGGATCTGGTGAACCTGCCAAACGCCCAGTACATTAGTTTTGGCGTTGACCACCAGCACCCATTTCAAATCAAAAAGGAAGATATTCAAGACATCTATCGGAGCCTTGATTTAAAGACCGGTGTTCTAACCACGACGCTTCATCTTCAGTTATCGACCGGCCACATTCTTGAAGTTCGTGCAACCAAGGTGGCCAATATGACCAACTGGCACCGTTACGCCATCAAGTATGAAATCAAACCAATTAATTTTTCCGGCAGTATTCAACTCTACTCCAAAATTGACGGCAACGTCATTAACGGCAACGTTGCTCGTTATGCTGATTTTAATCAGCACCACATCGACGTCATTGGGATGGCTGCTCACGATGATCAAATCTCAATGATTGGTCAAACCAAGACTTCAAAAGTCGGCTTCGTCATTAATTCTAAGCTCACAAGTGATCAATTTGACACAGCAAAATTGATTGACACGACAACCGAGAACCAGGCAATTCGCCAGGAATTAAGCATTGACGTTGAACCAGAGACCAGCTACACCTTTGAAAAGTGTGTCTCAATCTTTACCGGTAAGAGCGGTGATGACGCCCTTGAACAGCGGGGCCGCGAAGAAATTGAGGCCTCCTCTTTTAAAGACACGTTAGCTGATAGTATCAAGTTCTGGAAAAACGTTTGGCACAAGACTGACATCCAGATTCAAGACGATATCACCAGCCAAAAGCTTACCCGAGTCAACATTTATCATATGCTGGTTACCAGTGCAGCTCTGGCTTCCGGCAAATTGGACGCCTCAGTTGGCGCTCGGGGGCTTCACGGGGAAGCTTATCGAGGTCACATCTTCTGGGATGTGACGTTTGACCTGCCATTCTACGCAATCCACTACCCTCAAATTGCCAAACAGTGTCTGCTGTATCGTTACAACCGAATCGGTGAGGCTCGGAAGTACGCCCAGTCTGAAAATAAGCAGGGCGCCATGTTCCCTTGGCAATCCGGGATGTATGGGGACGAACAGTCGCAATTTGTTCACTTGAATCCGGTCAGCGGTGAATGGGATCCTGATAATAGCCGCCTTCAGCGACACGTCTCCATTTCAGTCGCCTATGACATTTTAACCTACGTCAAATTAACCGGTGACACCCAGTTCATGAACGATTATGGATTGGAAATGCTGTTGTCAATCTGTCAATTCTGGGTCAGCATGGCTCAATACGATAAAGATGCCGACCGTTACGATATCCACAACGTCATGGGTCCCGACGAATTCCACGAAGAATACCCCAACGCTGATGAGCATGGCTTGACCAACAATGCCTATACCAACATCATGGTATCGTGGTTATTTGACAAGGTTGGTAATCTGGTTAACGACCAAGATGCAGATGTATTAGCAGCGGCGAACCAGAAGGCTGGCACCGATGAAACCCTTGAACCAAAAATGGCCGACATCGCTCATAAATTACGGTTGGATATCAACGACGAGGGAATTATTGGGCAATTTGCCGGCTACTTCAACCTTTCCAAACTCAACTTTGATTCCTACCGCAAGAAGTATGGGGATATTTCCAGAATTGATCGCCTGCTCAAGGGGGAAGGCAAATCACCAGACTCCTATCAAGTTGCCAAGCAGGCTGATACCCTCATGGCCTACTATGAATTACCATTCTCAGAGGTCAACGACGTGATCAACCGCCTCGGCTACAAACTGCCTGGCAACTACTTCACCAGTAACCTCCGATTCTACCTAGACCGCACCACCCATGGTTCAACGCTGTCACGAATCGTCTATTCAGTTCTTGACGAAATGGATGGCAACATGGATCAATCCTGGCAACTATTCTCAACCGCCCTATTCTCAGACTATTACGATATTCAGGGCGGCACGACTGCCGAAGGGATTCACCTTGGGGTTATGGGCGCGACCCTTCAAATCGAAACCGGCTGCTACGGCGGCGTTCGGTTTGATACCGATGAAGTCTCAATTAATCCCCACTTACCGCTGAATTGGCCAAAGATCTCATTTCGTCAAGAATATCAAGGGATCAAGTACCACTTTGAAATTACGCACCACGACATTGCAGTAACAGCTGATGCGGATACCCACGTCAAAGTTGGTGATAAGGATTACTCCCTCACTAAAAATAAGGCAGCAACCATTTCATACAAATAATTTGAGGAGCTGAACAATTATGGCAAAATTTTCTGATATTAAAGGATTCGTATTCGACTTAGATGGGGTTATTACCGATACTTCTGTCTTTCACAGTCAGGCATGGCATCAAGTTGCTGATAAAGTTGGCGCTCCCTGGTCCAAAGAACTTGAAGATGGTCTCAAGGGCATCAGCCGGATGGATTCGTTGGAAATGATTTTAAAAGCCGGCAACCTTCAGGATAAATACACCGAGGATCAAAAAGTCGCCTTGGCCACCGAAAAAAACACCAATTATTTAAAACTGGTCAACAAGATGACCCCCGCTAACATTCTTCCTGGAATCAAGGCATTTTTGGATGAAATTAAGAATGGCGGCTATCTTCTATCATTGGCTTCGGCATCAAAGAACGCCCCGACGGTCCTCGATAAACTCCAATTAACGGACTACTTCCCAAAGATTGTGGACCCAAAGAGCCTTTCGAAGGGTAAGCCCGATCCAGAAATTTATATCAAGGGTGCTGAACTCATCGATTTAGATCCGGCTCAGTGCATCGGGGTTGAGGATGCCGCTGCCGGGGTTGAATCGATCAACGCCGCTGGTGAAACGTCAATCGGCATTGGTGACAAGCAGATTTTAAAGGATGCTGACATCAACTTTGCCGATACCTCAGAAATGACTTTGGCAAACATTCAAAAACAGATGAACTAATTACTTGTGATAACTAAAGGGCGTTCAGGAAAAATCCTGAGCGCCCTTTTTATATCGAAAGATTATTTAATTAAGTGATAATGCTTTAGCCCGTTGACAATTCCGTGATCAACGTTGGCCGTTGTCACAAACGAGGCCTTTGCCTTCACATCAGGATGACCATTTCCCATCGCAATGGGATAATCAACCTCGGAGAACATCTGTAGATCATTTAGCTGATCCCCAAATGCGTAGGACGGAATATTGCCTAAGTCGGCTTTTTGCAACATTGCCTGAATACCAGTTTGCTTAGAAACGCCCCAGTTCATGGTGTCCATACACCGCGGATTGTTTCGAACCAGAGACAGCTTGCCCTTAAAATGATCCTGATAAAGTTTATCTTTATCATAATTAAAGACATTTAAGAAATTAACTTCGTGGGTTTTATAAAATGTTGGATCAACGTGAGGCGTTAACCGTAATAGCCGATAGTTAACCTTTGTCAAATCATTCTCTGCAGTAAGCGCAAACTCGGCATTGTTATAGAACGAGATAACGTCGCCCTGCTGCTTGGCGAACGCCAAAATCTCTTCAATCACAGAATCACTGATTTTTTCTGCCTTGAGCTTCTTGCCTTGGTACTGAACGTAACTGCCGTTGGCACTCACCAGAGAATCAATCCCTGTCGCATCAATCACATACTGAATTTCGAAAATGTTACGGCCGGTTGAAATAATTGGCAAAATATTGTTTTCTCGCAATTCGTTGATCGCCGCCACATTTTCATCAGACACGTTTTTTTCGTTATCAAACAGCGTGCCATCCAAATCAAAAAATACCACCGCTTTATACATTGATTTCCCTCCATTCATTCACTAACTTAATTGTACTACTTAATGGTTTTCACCCTATATATTTCAGCCTAAAAAATTCGTTTTTACAGATATGGTGTGACTGACTTTTGTGGTACACTATATATTGTAATTTTTTAAAAAGAGGGGCTACTATGGTGATAATCACAGCAGGAATGATCGGTGTTGGTAAAACAACGTTAACCGGTAAAATCGCAACGCATTTGGGCACAAAGGCATTTTTTGAACCGGTTGGCGATAATCCGGTCTTGCCGCTTTACTATTCCAATCCAAAACAGTATGGGTTCTTATTGCAAATTTATTTTCTGAATAAACGCTTCTCAATGATCAAACAGGCCCTCAGTGATGATAATAACGTCTTAGACCGTTCAATTTATGAAGATGCCCTGTTTACCAAGGAAAATAACGCCGACGGTAACATCACCGATACGGAGCTTTCAGTTTATCTCAAATTATTAGACAACATGATGAATGAACTGAATCAGCTGCCGAAAAAGTCTCCAGACTTATTGGTTTACGCTGACAGTGACTTTGACACGATTAAATTCCGAATCAAGAAGCGTGGCCGGGACTACGAACAGTTTGAAAATAACCCCGACTTGGAAAACTACTATTACAAAATGTGGCAGGCCTACCGGCAATGGTATGCCGACTACGACGTGAGCCCCAAAATCAAAATTGATTTACAGAAATATGATTTGAGCGATCCGCGCAATATCGACCTGGTTTTAGGAATGATTGACGACGAGTTGGCAAAAATTCGCAAGCCCCAGCAAAAAGCAATGTAACCAATATTAAATTTTCGCGGTAAATTATCAACAAGGCAGTCCCAAGTACTTAAACTCGGAACTGCCTTTTTGTCGTTGTCACCCTTATGATCGAATTCAAACAAAACTCACCCGATCATGATGCCCCTCTTGAAAGGCCAGGACCTTGTTGGAAACCAGATAGTCAATCCGGTGGCGGTACCACCAATCAGGCACACCGCTTGGTCCAAAGGAAATGGTATTCGAAATTGCTTCGTCAATCTCAACGGCTTGCCGCCGACTCAAATTCGCTAGCAAAAACCGATCATAGAAGTCAATCGGCTGACTGAGCAGGTGGCCGTTCAAAACGACCCGAACGGGGGTGTTATCCCGCTTTAACGCTCGCCACTGATTGCTATAGGCCAACCTGGTTTCCTGGGTCAGTTGGGTTTCCAGCCGAAAAATATGGTGATTATCAAAGTCTGGCGGTGTCAGGTCACTAATACTATCCAGTTGGTATAACGTATTTCCCTGGGTAAGGGTTAGTGGTACGTGAACCATTGAAATCGGGGCCTTAAAGCCCTTTAACTCCTCACAAAGCCAAATGAAGCCGCATAAATCATCTGGTAAATCAGTCCACCAAATTCGCAATGATTCATTAGCAGCCGCCGCTGCCTGAAGATCAGCAGCTCCGGTCACAATCATCTGGTATAGTGCCCCCGAGTTACCGGATGGCTCGTGGGTATTTCTGATTCGCAGCAGGGTCTTGCGGGTTTCAAGTAAATTGACCTGGGCGATGTCCCCCAGGCCTAAAAATAACGGCAGTGAAATCACCTGGCGTTCAATTTCCCGCTGCTCATAATAATATTTTAACGATCTGGCAAACACATCGTTGAACACAATATCTATCAACAAAATCCCTCATTTTTACATAATTAGTTAGCAGATCACTCGAAAAGTCAACTCAGAAAAGTATAACCGTTTCCTGAGTGGAAATGCAACCGTCAATAACTGCCGCTTCAAATGATCACGGCATCTTTCTGCCGCTTTCAACGAATTAGCTGCACCAACGGATTTGATGTGAATAAAATGCCGGTTACAAAAAAGGACTGGCGTAAACTGCTACGCCAATCCTAATCCGTCATAATGAACCCCATTTCATCTGCGGCTACTTTCGGGTCTTGCGATCCCGGTGAACCACAAAGACGTCACAGGGCGCATGGGCAATCACAAAGGCTGCCGTTGATCCCAGCGTTAATCGCGTAAAGAAGTTCACGCCGGTCGCGCCAATGACGATTGCGTCAATTTGCTTTTCGGCCACAAGTTTAGTAGCCAAGATTGTCTTCGGATCGCCAAACGTCACAAATGCCTCGGCGTTCACCCCAACATCCTTTGCCTGCTTAGCGTAACTGGCAACCAAATTTTCGAAGCGCGTCTTAATCGCCTCAATGGTTGAGGGATCAACGTTGCCGAAACCAATCGAGGCCGACTTGGAAACCCCAATGAATTCCCGATCATTGATGACAGCAACCACGTAGAGTTTAGCGCCGTTGTGCTTGGCAACTTGAATTGCCTTGGAAACAGCCTTTCCCGCTGTCTTGGAGCCATCCACCCCGACGAGAATATTTTGATAGTTAAACGCCAACATTCTGACCACCTCGCTTACCAGTTATTTTGCGGTTAATTCATAGATTGATTGACCATAGATGGCCATTGCCTTTAGCAAATCATCAATTGGCTGAAATTCATTTGCCTGGTGCATCGTATCCTGCGTGCCTGGGAAAAGAGCGCCAAAGGCAACCCCGCGCTTCATCATTCGGGCATACGTTCCGCCCCCAACAACTTCGGGTTTAACATCAGTTGCCCCGGTCTGCTCCTCGTAAACGTTGAGCAGCGTCTTTACAATCGGGTCTTGGGGATCAACGTAGTGCGGGACCATGTGACTAATTTGCTTCACATGACCACCAAATTTATCAGCCACTTCAGCTAATTGTTTCAAGATTTGATCATTGTCGGTTCCCTTTGGATAACGGAAATTGGTATTGACCATGCCGCCGTTTTGAAAATCAAATTTCATAATACCAACGTTCATCGTCAATTCACCCATAATCTGATCAGTGTAATTGGCCCCAATCTTGTGGGCGCGGGTGTCATCATGGAGGTAGTCGGCAATAAAGGCGATAAAGTTCTTAGCATCCCCTTCAAAATTAAACTGATTCAAGAAAGCCGCTAAATATGTGCCGGCGTTAATGCCATTTTCAGGGGCCATTGCGTGAGCCTGCTTTCCAATCAGGTGAACCGCAATTCCCTCACCGGTTGCCTTAATGTCACCTGAAAGCGGGGTCTTATCCAGAAAGTCGGTAAACGCGTCGACAAACTGTTCGTTGTTATCGGTCTCAACCAAGGCCGTGGCATTTCCCGGCACCATGTTGGTTCGAAGCCCAGAATCAAAGTGCTTAAGCGTATATGCTTGCCCGTTGGTGTGGCCAAAAGTCGTTTCGTATGCCGCATTGCCCTTTTCACCGTTAATGAGCGGAAATTCCGCGTCCGGTGAAAATCCTAGGGTTGGCTGCGGTTCAACATCGAAGTAATGCTTCATTCCGGTCCAGTCACTTTCCTCATCGGTACCAATAATCAGGCGAATCTTCATATTTGGTTTGATGCCGTTATCTTTGAGCATTCGCAGCCCATAGTAAGCGGCCAATCCCGGCCCCTTATCATCGGACGTCCCGCGGCCAAAGACTGAGCCGTCCTTTTCAGTCATCACAAACGGTTCGGTTTCCCAACCGTCACCAGCTGGCATGACGTCTGCATGGGACTGCATGGCAAATGTCTGGTCACCAGTCCCATACTCAATATAGCCAACCAGGTTGTCGATATTTTTAGTGATGAAGCCATCACGCTTACCAAATGAGAGAAACTTGTCTAATGCCTTAGCCGGGCCCTCTCCCAAGGGATACTCATCCGTTTTATGCTCGTCATCACGGACACTGGGAATCGCGATCAGATCTTTTAAGTCTTGGAGATACTGCTCACGATAGTCCTGTGCCTGTTTCTTCCAATCGATTGTCATTAAATTATCACTCCCGTTATCTTATGGGTTTATTTTACCACAACCGGTTGCATGAAGGCCGGGCCCGACAACGGAAATCTATCTGCCCAGCATCTTGGTAAGGTCTGAACAATGATATACTTAAGATGATTAAATCTTGTTATTTGGGAGATTTTGAATATGGAAAAAATTACAAAAAACATTTTAACCCAAGTCATCCGCCAACGCCCGGCAGATAGTTTTAAAGGCACCTATGGCAAAATTGTCTTGATTGGCGGCAGCCAAAATTTCGGCGGCGCGATCATTATGGCCTCATTGGCCGCTGTATATTCAGGCGCTGGTCTCGTCACAACATTCACCGACCCCACTAACCAAGCTAGTCTCCATGATTGGTTGCCAGAAGCAATGTTTGTCGATTACAATCAATTTGACGATTCCGCAGATGTCGTCAAAAATGCCGACGTAATCGTCATCGGCCCAGGGCTTGGCACCGACGATACTGCAATGACACTATTAACGAAAACCTTTGAAATTGCGCACACGGGCCAAACGCTGATTATCGATGGATCCGCTTTAACATTACTTGCCCATAACCATCTTCAGCTTCCCAGCGAATCACTGAACGTCCTGACCCCCCACCAAATGGAGTGGCAGCGCGTTTCCGGCATTAAAATTGCCGACCAAACCCCAACGGCCAACCAGGCCGCGGTCGAAAAACTCGATGCGGTTGTTGTCGTAAAATCTCATCGCACCGAGGTGTATGAGAATGGTAAAGTCTTTCAAAACACCGGTGGCACGCCGGCCCAGGCAACCGGTGGCATGGGCGATACCTTAGCAGGACTAATCGGCGGATTTACCGCGCAATTCGCCGATAAACCCGCAGCCGTTTTAGCCGCAGTTTACACCCACAGTGCCATCGCCGATAAGCTTGCCGAAAAACAATACGTGGTCCTCCCCCATCAAATTAGCGAAGCATTACCAAAATTTATGTTTAAACATCAATCAAAAGACTAGGCACGGAATCTACTATTGTCATCAAAATAAGATCAACTTCGTTATGGCGGCGAAGTTGATCTTATTTTAGTCATTCTGACATGACTTATTTAATTTTTAAAAGGCGTCTTAACGAAGCACTTCGACTTCCCAAAATCATATCCGCCACCCGATTTTTCAATGCCAGATAGGCGTATAAATATCCGCCAATTCCGACGCCTAACAGCGTCACGATCAGACTGGCGATCCCACTTAATGGATCCAGAACCAGGGAAATGAATTTGCCACCGACAAATACCGTCGCCAAAACAACCACATACATCACTAGCGAGTAAAGCCCGATCTTTCGAAACGCCCAGTTCAGTGAATATTTTTCAAAGCCATATTCGCGGTTTAACGACCGAATGATTAACCAGTCGGCCACCGTCATCCCGATTGCAGTCGCAAGCAATGGGCCAAAGGCGCCCAGGTAGTAAACACACGGGAACTGAACAATGAGTTTAATCACCGTGCCCACCGCAAAGAATTTCACGGCCCGGCGATTTTCGGACAATCCCTGCATGACCGCCGAAATAACCACGAACAGCCCCATCGGAATCGAAATCATCGAAGAAAAGGTTAAAATATTCGCGCCCAGGGCCTGCTCGGCCACCCCATAGAAGACGCGGTTTAACGGTCCGGCAACCGCGGCCATTCCAAGGGCTGCCGGAATCATGACAAACATGAATAAGGCCATGATATTGGTATTTTGTTTGGCGATGGCCTGCCGATCGCCATTTGTCAGCGCTCTGGATAATAGGGGAACGGCCGTAATTGCCAACGCTGAGGCAAGCGAGATGGTGATCATTATCAGTTTATTTGAGTTAACCGCAAAAAGCGCGTACAAGTCAGATAAAACGGTATTAGAGTAGGTTGTTGCCAGTCGCATAATTGAAAAGAATGTGTACTGATCAATTAACATAAAAATGGTAATCCCCGCTCCTAAAATGATGAACGGCAGGGCTTGGGCAAGAATTTCTTTGTACAGGTCACTGGTTTGCACATGCAGGCGATTACGACTGTTGGCAACCAGTGACCGGAAGGTATGGCGGTGTTTGAAGTAGTACCAGCCAAGCGTTAAAATCCCGGCGGCCGACCCAATAAACGCCGCAAACGTTGATTGGGAGACGGCGGTGACCCAACTACCATGAAAGACCTGCATGATTAAAAATGCCGTTAACAGCATATAGGCCACCCGGGCTAACTGTTCCACAAATTGCGAAATTGCTGAGGGCGCCATCTGTTGGTAACCTTGAAAGTATCCCCGGGTCAAGCTCATGGTTGGAATGATAAGAATTGCCCACGCAAGCGAATGAAGAACCGGGATCACCAGCCGGTGGCCGCCAGCCATTAACGGCGCCCCAAAGTATAAAATCAACGCACAGATAATCCCGGTTGCTGCAGCCAACACCAGGCCCCGTTTGTAGAGCTTGACACCAATCCCATACTCATTTAACGCGTTATAGTGGGCAACTTGCTTGGCAATCGCTGAGGGAATACCGGCAATCGCAATGATAAGCAGGAAACTGTAAATGTTGTAACCCATACCATAAAGCGCATTGCCACGCAAAAAATAGTCACCAAACCAAATTCGCCAGGGAATAATATAGATAGCGCCCAAAACCCGGCTCAAGATGCTGCCGGCTGTCATCCATGCAGATCCTGACAGCATTTGATCCTGCGCATTATCCAACTGTCCGTTCTGATTGTCAGTCATTGCCGCTCCCGCTTTCGTCTCCTTTGTAATCACTTGAACTATTTTAATTGAGTTGCCAACTAATAGCAATCTCGCATTAACATATTAAATATTACTTAAGCATCAACCCAATTTAGGATCTGTAATCAAAAAGTATTGTCACGAAGGGCGCTCATGCACTAAAATATTGCTATACGTGTTAAAAAATCGTCGAGGTGAAAAGTTTGTGAGTAAAAAAAGAATTGAGTGGATTGATGTCGCCAAAGCCATTGGGATTGTGGCCGTTGTCTTCGGTCACGCCATGACCCGCCACGGCACGATGTTTCACTTCCTGTATTGGTGGCATATGCCCATCTTCTTCATCATGGGGGGCTTCTTCTTAAAGCCAATCGTCAACAATAATTGGTGGGGATTTTTCAAGAAGCGGATTTTACCACTTCTCATATCGTACCTAATTTGTGGTAGCTTTTTGATTCTGCTGTCCCACTTTATTCGTGGGGAGAGCTGGTCGTATACCGCATTTTATTTTGTCCGGTTACTTTGGGGCGGCCGCACCTTGAATCATTACCTAAGCGTCTTTTGGTACATCAACGTTTACCTGCTCGCCTTAGTACTAACGTCAATCGTGATTACATACGTTAAGAACCGGGAATATCAAATTATCATTGCCTTCATTTCGTTAATTGTGGCAACCAGCTATAAGCACGTCTGGTTCTTTCATTGGAAGTACATTCCATGGGACTTCGACGTTGCCTTCATCGCGCTGTTTTTCATGTTGTTCGGATACCTGTACTTTCATAAAATTCAACAAGTTGTTTCCGACCTTTGGATCATGATTCCCTGCGCGTTAATTACCCTTTGGATTTTCTGGATGCAGCATATGGATCGCCTGAACTTTGGCTTCTTCCTGAAATCAAAAATCATTCACGCGTCATTCCACCACATCCCGATCTCCCGGGTATCATTTATCGTGTTTATCCCCATTTTAATTAGCATGGTTGTCTTTAGCTTCAGTTACTATTTCTGCAAAGCATTCCCCCAGTTTATCATCAAGCCGATTCAACTGCTTGGTCAGCAAACCTTAGGAATTATGTATCTTCATAAAGCTGTCATTGATATTATTGACGAAATGGGGTATAAAAGTGCTATCATGGAAACCATCTTGGCAGTGATTATCTCCTTTGCATTATCATTAGGATATGCTTATATCAAGAAAAGAGTCAAGAACTCCAAAAATAAGGCGGTTACCTCCTAGCAATGTTCTCGAATAGGCGCGAAAAGCGGTACCAGATTCTCTATTTTGGGATTGGATCCCTCATCCTATTGGTTATCGGCTTTTCGATTTGGCATGCCCACCAGCAACAAGTCCAGCAAATAAATCACAGATATATTAACGCCAGTACGCCGACGCTTTTTGTTCACGGCTGGAGCGGTACGCTTCGATCCGAACACCGCGTCGTTAACGCTGCTGAGAGCAGCGGGGCCGCGTCCCGGCGAATGATCATCCGGGTGAGCGCAACGGGCAACGTTCATATTGTCGGTACTGTCAAAAAGTGGATGCGTAACCCCATCATCATGGTCAAAATGGCCAATAACCGAGCCGGCGAATTTCAGTATGCCCACTGGATCACTAAAATTTGCAAGATCTTGAAACGTCGCTACCATGTCAATCGCCTCAACTTTATTGGTCACTCAATGGGCGCGTATGCGGTTGTTTACTATAATTTGTTGAATGGTAATCGTTCCGATCTGCCGCGAGTTAACAAGCTGTGCTTAATTGCCGGACCATATGACGGGATCATGGACCTTCACCGAGCAAATCAACCCACTTTGGGGCCACTTGTGAAGTTGTGGGATGATGCCCCAAATGAGAACCGAATTCTTCCAACTGGCCAGCCAGCGATTATTCATCCAGAATATCGCCGCCTGTATCGATTACGAAATCGGTTCCCCCGCCAAGCCAAAGTGCTCAACATCTATGGCAATATTGGTGACGGGTCAAATTCTGACGGGGTTGTCACCAACGTTTCGGCATTGTCATTGGGTTACCTGCTTCGTGGGCGGGTTACTTCGTACCAAACCTTCGAAACATTCGGGATGAAAGCGCAGCACAGTGAACTTCATCAACATAATCTGGCCGTTGATCGCGAGCTTATCCACTTCTTGTGGGGTAAGCAGCATCAGGATAGTTCGCTCAGCGAATTGAATTAATCACAACATTTCAACTAAAAAATTACCTCCAGATGACCAAAGTCATTTGGAGGTAATTTTTTGAGTTGCTCGAAAACCTTTGTAAGTTATTACTTCACAACAATATTTACAATCTTATTTGGAATGACAATGACCTTCCGAATGGTTTTGCCTTCCGTGTACCGTTGGATATTTTCATCTTTCTTAGCGGCCTCTTCAACCTTGTCTTTGGCCGTATCACGGGCAATCTTCAAATGCGCACGAACCTTACCATTGACCTGAACAACCATTTGAACCGTATCTTCAACAAGTTGAGCGGCATCAAAAGTCGGCCATTGTTCATAGGTAATCGTCCCGTCATGACCCAACAATTGCCAGAGTTCTTCGGCAATGTGCGGTGCAATTGGCGACAACATCTTCACGAAGCCTTCCATATAGGCAATTGGCAGGGCATCCGCCTTATAAGCCTCGTTTACAAAGACCATCATTTGTGAAATGCCAATGTTAAAGCGCATGTGCTGGAAATCGTTGCTGACAATCTTGACCGTCTGGTTGTAAATTTTATCAAGTTCGCCATCATTAAGGGTCGTGACCCGATCACGGAGATGGTTATTATCATCAATCATCAACCGCCAAACCCGATCCAACCAGTGGTGGGCCCCGTTAATGCCTTCGGTACTCCAAGGCTTGGCAGCGTCAATTGGGCCCATGAACATTTCATAAACCCGCAGCGTATCGGCCCCGTATTCATCGACGATGTCATCCGGATTAATCACGTTTCCTTTAGACTTCGACATCTTTTCGTGATTAGTACCAAGAATCATCCCCTGGTTGACCAACTTCTGGAATGGTTCAGGCGTTGGCACAACCCCGAGGTCATAAAGGAACTTGTGCCAGAATCTTGCATATAGCAAATGCAAAACAGCATGTTCAGCACCACCAACGTAAAGGTCAACTGGTGACCAGTACTTCAGCTTCTCTGGATCAGCAATCATTTTATCGTTATGCGGATCGATATAACGCAACCAGTACCAGGAACTTCCCGCCCATTGCGGCATTGTGTTGGTTTCTCGCTTACCCTTACGACCGTTTTTATCAACCACATTGACCCAGTCAGTCAGATTTGCCAACGGACTTTCCTTACCACCGGAAGTCTGAATATCCTTGGCCTTTGGAAGGCGCAATGGCAGTTCATCTTCCGGAACAAGGGTTGTTTCGCCATCTTCCCAGTGAATCACTGGAATTGGCTCGCCCCAATAACGTTGACGAGAGAAGATCCAGTCACGAAGGCGGTAGTTAACCTTTTCCTTCCCAGCTTTATGATCCTTTAACCAGTCAATGGCTGCTTGAATGGCATCCTGCTTGTTCATCCCATCCAGAAAACCAGAGTTGAAGTGGGGCCCGTCGCCAGTATAGGCCGCGTCAGCAACATCGCCGCCTTCAATGACCGGAACAATTGGTAAGTCAAATTTCTTGGCAAATTCATAATCCCGATCGTCATGCGCTGGGACCGCCATAATTGCACCAGTTCCGTATGATTCGAGCACGTAGTCACCGATCCAGATTGGCACTTCCTTACCGTTAATCGGATTGATCCCATAGGCACCAGTGAATACCCCGCTCTTATCCTTGTTTAAATCAGTTCGCTCGAGATCAGACTTCCGCGAAACCTGTTCCTTGTATGCATCAACTTCAGCTTTCTGTTCAGGTGTAGTGATCTTGTCGACAAGTTCATGTTCAGGTGCAAGCACCATGTATGTAGCCCCAAATAACGTATCTGGACGCGTCGTGAACACTTCGATCTTGGCGTCATCATGTCCCTTTACATCAAAGAAGACACTTGCGCCTCGTGAACGGCCAATCCAATTACGTTGCTGTTCCTTGATGCTCTCGGGCCAATCAACCGTATCCAAATCATCAATCAACCGGTCAGCATACGCGGTAATCCGCAGCACCCACTGACGCATTGGAACTCGGTAAACTGGATAGCCCCCGCGTTCCGTCTTGCCATCAACAACCTCTTCATTGGCAACAACCGTTCCACCCATGAAATCAGGGGCCCAGTTGACCTCAATGTTGTCTTCGTATGCTAAACCACGTTTATATAACTGTTCAAAAATCCACTGTGTCCACTTGTAATAAGAAGGATCGGTTGTGTTAATTTCACGATCCCAATCATATGAAAAGCCCAGTGAACGAATTTGGCGTTTAAATGTCTTAATATTTTGAGCTGTAAAGTCCCGGGGGTTATGGCCGGTCTTCAATGCATACTGTTCTGCGGGTAACCCAAAAGCGTCCCAGCCCATTGGATGTAACACATTTTTGCCCTGCATCCGAGCCATTCTGGCCATAATATCGGTCGCTGTGTACCCTTCCGGATGCCCAACGTGTAGTCCCTGACCAGACGGGTAAGGAAACATGTCCAACACGTAGTATTTATCCTTACTGGTATCATCCAGCGTCTTAAAGGTCTTATGCTCTTTCCAGTAATGCTGCCACTTACGCTCAATTACCTCATGATTGTATGCCATTTCTGCAACTGCCACCTTTCAAATTTTTCAATATCGAGAAAAAAAGCCCCATAAGAAGCCATCGTAAACTTCCTATAGGACGATTAATCGCGGTACCACCTATATTCCCAGCATCGACCGTGGATGCCAGGCTCTCAAGATCGATAACGGCGATTAACCGACTCGGGTTACTCTGTTCAACCAAGTATTCGACGATGAGTTCACCATAATTTGCTCCGAGTTTTCAACAACCACTCAGTTTCTGAAAACAAATCACTGGTTACTAATTCGTCTCGTCATTTTCACAATATTGAAATTATTGCCTATTATCATACCAAATCATTCCCTAAAAAACAACACGTTGAATGCTATAATAAAAGTATTCTCGCTCATGGAAAGGAACATGTCTTGTGAAGAAAATGCGTCATCAGCCATCGTTTATTTTCACAATCGGTGCGCTCCTCATTTTTTGTATCCTGATGATCGGCGTCATGCAAGAAGCAGCGTGGATTCATTCGTTCGATCACGTCATCGCGACAACGGTCCGCAATCAAGCCACGCCAAGCCTTACAAGAATCACGGTCCAGTTCACCCAATTATTTAATCTTCCCGAAGAAGCCATGCTGACAGTCGGCATCATGGTCATTCTCATCTTTACGCACTACCTGCGGGGCGTTTGGTTCATCGGCATTAACAGCATTCTGCTGGCAGGTATCGGCAATCGGCTCATCAAGGGGATCGTTAACCGTCCCCGCCCGACTGTTGAACACCTGGTTCATGTTAGTTCCACCAGCTTCCCCAGTGGTCACGCAATGAGTGCCATGCTGATTGGCGGCAGCCTGATTATTCTTGGGAACCATTTGTTGAATCGGTCCGGAAGTCGCCTGGCAGCGGCACTCATTATTTCCTTGGTGATCGTCCTGGTAGGACTCAGTCGAATTTATGTCGGCGTTCATTTCCCGAGTGACGTCGTTTCCGGGTGGGCGTTAGGATTTGTTCTATTGACAATCAGTAACCATATCTTTAATCGTTTCTTTGGAGGCACAATATGAAAAAAATACAAAACGCCCTTGAATTTAGTCATCAACTCTTATCAAATCACGTCAACGCCGGCGATACGGTGATTGACGGGACGGTTGGTAACGGCCATGATACTTTGTTTTTGGCGCGATTGGTTGGCAGCCGCGGAACGGTTTATGGGTTTGATATTCAAGAACGCGCCATTCAGCAAACCCAAGAGAGATTGACCGCCGCGCCGATTAATCACACCCATGTGCACCTATTTAATCGCGGCCACCAAGAGATCGCCAGCGTTCTGCCCCCAATGGTTCAGGTGTCTGGGGCAATCTTCAATCTGGGTTACCTTCCCGGTGGCAACAAACAACTGATCACCCATGCCGAGACGACCATTCAGGGCCTTCGCGGCTGTATCAGCCACCTGACAGTTGGCGGCATCATCGTGATTGTCGTTTATTATGGGCATCCAGGCGGTCAAACCGAAAAAAATCAGGTTGGCAATTTTTGCGCGGCCCTTCCCCAAAAGCAGTTCAGTGTCCTCAAGTATGAATTCATTAATCAGGTCCACGAACCACCGTTTGTTCTGGGAATTCAAAAAATGTCTTAACAGCATTATCAAGCCATTTCAATAATGAGGCCGAACAAAACCAAAAATTTTGTCCGGCCTCATTGCTATTTAAATATTACCTAGTCGAATCATGGGCCAGACACTTATTTAACTTAATCGTGCTGGGATTCCGATTTTTTGCGATCCGTCCAGTTAACCAGATACGCGATGATAATCAACAGCAGCCCCACAATGAAGACGTTGTGCAGGGATTGGTACAAGATTTCCCGTAATTTAGGTAGAATCGTCCCCGAAAGTTCGTTTGCTGTCAGCGGATTAATTAACTTGTCCATCATTTTCAAGCTGGCACCGTCCGTTTGCCGAACACCGCGTAACATCGTCACGTTCATCACGATTCCAAATACTGAAATCATCAGTGTCTGCCCCAACGTCCGGCAAAGGGTATTAAACGAGGTTGCAACCCCAATTTCACTGGGATCAACCACATTTTGCACACTAATAATTGACGTTGTGGTCGTCAGGCCGAAGCCCGTTCCGACAATCATTGAAATTAACAGAAAGCTGACAAATGGCGTATACGCTGGGAGTAACACCATGATGATTGCGCCAATTAGGATAAACGCTAAACTGATGTTGATGATTCGAAACGGCGATAAACGAACAAGCAATTTCCCAGCGATGAACGACCCAACAATCCACATGAGTGAACTTGGCGTAACCGCAAAGCCGGCCATCGAGGCTCTTAAGCCCAGGATCCCCTGAGTCCAATCAGGCAGGTAAACTTCATACGCGATCAAAAAACCGCTCATCAAGGCAATCACCAGGTTTTGAGCAACGAATGTCCGGTTGCTGAAAAGCCCCATGGGAATCAGCGGGTCCTCAGCCAATCGTTCCCGGCGAATGAACATGATTGATGCGACAACCGAAATCAAAACACAGAGGGCAACAATTGGCCACTGAATCGGTGTTTGACCAATCACTTGAAACGCGTACATAATCGCCAACAGCATCACCGTTAGCCACACAGTACCACCAATATCCATGCGGCTGGTGACCCGTCGTTTTTTCTCATGAAGAAATAGCTGGACCATCACCAACACCAGAATGCCGATCGGCAAATTAATGAAGAAAATCCAATGCCAACTTAAATTATCAACAATAAAGCCCCCAAGAAGCGGCGCAATAACTGAGGCAATTCCCCATGCCGAACTGTTCAATCCCAGCACCTGCGCCCGTTTTTCCAGGGGATAAATGTCGGCGATAATCGTGTTGGCAACCGGCAAAATTGCCCCACCGCCAAATCCTTGAATGGCCCGCCAGATAATCAAGACCAGCATCGAATGAGATAGGCCGGACATCACCGAACCGATAATAAAGATTGTCGTGCCAATGATGAATACCGGTTTACGCCCCACGCTATCAGCAAGTTTGCCGTAAATGGGGGTTGCAATCGCATTGGTTAATAGGAAAATTGAAAAGACCCAGTTCATGAGGGCCACCCCACGCAAATCACCGACAATGGTTGGCATTGCCGTGGATACGATGGTTCCCTCAATCGCACACATAAAGGTGGCGATAAATAAGGCAATTGTAACTAAGATCACATCACGCTTGGAAGCTGTTGCAGTCATTTAATGACCCCTCTCGAATAAATTGATAGAAATGAATTAATTGCAGAAAAAAAGCCGGCACAAAAATAATTTGTACCAGCCCCGTCCCACGTAATTGAATACGTAATATAAAATATGAAATTAATTTTTAAAGTAATCCTGTAATGCTTGAATCTTATCCGTATGTTCCCACGGTAAATCAATATCGGTCCGACCAAAATGTCCGTACGCCGCCGTTTGTTCGTAAATTGGCCGCTTAAGGTTTAGCATTTTAATAATCCCGGCCGGTCGCAGATCAAACAAGGCCCGAGTCGCTTCAATCAGCCGCTCTTCGGAAACCTTCCCGGTGCCAAAGGTATTAATGTCAATCGATACGGGCTTGGCAACCCCAATGGCGTAAGCCAACTGAATTTCAAGTTGGTCCGCTAATCCAGCTGCCACCATGTTTTTGGCGATGTAGCGCGCCGCATAACTTGCCGAACGGTCAACCTTGGTTGCGTCCTTGCCTGAAAAGGCCCCGCCACCATGGTGAGCGTACCCACCATAAGTATCAACGATAATCTTGCGACCGGTTAAACCGGCATCGCCTTCAGGACCACCAATCACAAATCGACCGGTTGGATTGACCAGATAACGGGTCTTGTCATCAAGGTACTTAGCAGGAATGACCTGCTTAATAATCTTTTCGATGACATCTTTACGAACCTGCTCCAAGGTCACCCCATCAGCATGCTGGGTACTAAGAACAACCGTGTCAACCCGAAACGGCTTGTCGTCATCGTTATATTCAACGGTCACTTCGGCCTTGGCATCTGGTCCCAAATAGCCGATTTCACCATTTTTCCGTAACTCGGCTTGTTTTCGCATGAGTTTATGAGAAAGGGCAATCGGCAATGGCATCAGCTCGGGCGTCTCGTTAATTGCATAACCGAACATCAGGCCCTGGTCACCAGCGCCGATCTTATCAAAGGGATCAGTGTCCCCATTACGCTTTTCAAGCGCATCGTCGACACCCTGAGCAATATCGGGTGATTGTTCATCAAGGGCAACAATCACTGCACATGAATCACCGTCGAATCCGTACTTTCCATCACAGTAACCGATCCGTTTGATGGTATCGCGAACGACCTTCTGAATATCAACGTAGGCCTTCGTGGAAATTTCACCAAACACCAGCACAAGGCCGGTTGTGACCGACGTTTCGCAGGCCACTCTGGCGTCTGGATCCTTTGCTAACAAGGCATCTAGAATTGCGTCACTAATTTGGTCGGCAATTTTATCTGGATGGCCTTCTGAAACTGATTCCGAAGTAAATAAATGTTTTTCGCGCATTTTATTTTCCCCCTATAGATTTTTTAGGTTACAAGGCTTCTTCACGATACACGTGAATCCTATCGGGAACTCATAACTTCACTATGTTATCATAAATAATTTCATTTTGGAACCACCATTTTAAGCGCTCCGTTGACCAAAAAGGCAAAAAATATTAGGATTAAGTTTACAGACTTTTAATCGAAGGTGATTATGTGACTGCAAACCGCAGTGCTCAAATTCAATTAGTTATCAAAATAGTCATTCCGTTAGTGGTCTGGATGCTCTTTTCAAACATTGGATTGGCATCTTTTTTCACCAACCATGATCTGCTTTATTTATTATTTCTAGCCCTCGGCTTTTCAGGCATCCTCAGCCAAATCAGATCCAAGGACAAGCAGCCAATTCTCTTTTTTGCCTGTGATGCTGTGGTCGCAGTTCTTGGGGCAAAGTTACTCATGACTAACGGTTCCTTTGTCAACTGGCTGCTGGTTTTGGATTTTTGCCTTGCCAATCTTCTCATCTTGACGAAGCTCATCAATGAACCTCACTGTCAGTGGATTATTTACGGCATTATTAGCGGCAGCGGCATTGTCTTTCTCTTCAACGTGACGTACCACCACTACTTTTCCCTGATGGCCCTTATGAGTATTACCGTGCTGATATTTGCAAATATTTTCTTTTCATTTCCAGTTTTCATGAAAAATAGTAGTCACCTTTCGTTATTCGTGATTATGCTGCTGATCTTAGGACTTTGCGTCACCCTATCCCTATCCATTCTAAAAGTGTTGATGATCGCCGCAATCCTCGGCTTTTACCTATTCTTTGAGTGGCGGGTTAACGACCGCAACTATGATAAACGCAATAATACGTCACTGGTCTGCTTATTGTTGTTTTCATTGGTGACCTGTCTCTAATCAATTATTAAGATTTTCTTTACTTACTTTAATTTTATCAAAAGACATTCCAATAAGTGCGCTTTCATTTCACTGACGTGGTAACATACCAGTTGATTAATAAACGACGGGGGCACAATCAGTGAACATTAGAGTAATTGGCGACATTCGAAAGGGCAAACTCCAACCTTCGTTAACCGGGAACGCAATCGTTGACGACGCACTCATTCAGAATTTCTGCAACGAACTGAAGAACCAGATTGACCGGGTAAATTCGACGGTTAACGTGATTGCTGAACACTTTTTTGACCCAGCAATTCAAACCGATGACATCATCCTGATGGATCGCCGAATTTCAACACTTCTGCCAGCAGAAATCCGGTCAAAATACCGGATTATCGATGTCGACCATAATGACATCGTCCGGGGAAACGTTCTAAAGACTTTGTCGCTTTTAAAAAAATTTAGCGATCATTCTCAGAGCAGCTGTTGAGAACAGAGTGAAGTATCAAGAGAGGACCTGAAGCGCGCAATGCACTCAGATCCTCTTTTTGCGTTATTGTTTTTTGTTTTGCCATAAATACAGGATCACCATCCCCAGCACTAACCCAACCGTGATCACTAACGTATCAAGCCACGCTTCGGAATGGTCAGCAAGCGGTAATTTAACATTCATGCCGTAAAAGCCCGAAACGATTGGCGGCACCGCGAGGACCAGCGACCAGACAGTTAAAAACTTCATGGTCTGATTAAGGCGATTATTCAAGATATTCCCGTATGCCGCCTCAGTTTCACTGACGACGCCCGCCTGAACATCAAACATCGACTGACACTGCCGGTATTCAATCACTAAATCCGCGATCTGCTGGGAAACCTGACGGGACAAATCCGCGGTCATGGTTAGTTTCTGTTTTAAAACATCCTGTAATTCCTGCAGGGCGACTAAATTACCAGCGGCAGCCGATCGCAAGTAAACCAGCTTGGTCTTAAGAACCGTAATGACCGCTAGGCGCCGATTCGAAATGTGGTTCATGCGGCTATGACCGGCAAATTGTTCAGCTTGCTGGCTAATCACATCCAATGTGTCAAAATACGGCCTCAGAATTGCCCGCAAGATCGCAAAAATATGGTCGCTCAAAGTCGTATAGGTCACACTGGCTTGCTGGTTAATCAATTTTGAGAGCGTTTGGCCATGACAAGCCGTGATGAGGACGTCATCATTAAATCCCAGAAATACCGGCACCGTCGTAGCGGCGGTATCTAAATCGGTTGCTAAAGCTCTAACAACCAAAACCCCGGCATTTGACAAGGCGTCGAAGGTTGCTCGCGGCTGCTCGTGGCGATCCATCATATAATCCTTAAATTTCTCAGGAAATTGATACTTGGAAATTACCTGAGTTAATTCAGCCTCCTGTGGATTCACAACTTCAACCCACCGATATTGATTTAACGCGTGTTCCTTAATCATTGTGATGCCCCCACTCCCTCGATCGGCCTTTTAGTCAAAGTCTAATCTGAATCCGACATGAATTCAAATTTTGGTTAATCGATCAAGATTTTTGCCGCCGATTAATGACCTGATAAGCTAGCAGCATCACGCCGACGGATACAATCGAAATAATCATTGCCACGCGGGTTGACGAGCTAACCAGCAGGAAACCGAGAATAAAGATAAAGAATGCCAAACTCACGTAGTCGGCGATGGGGTACCCGGGCATTTTGAAGGCCTTCACCCCGGCTGGATGCACCCGCCGATATTTCAGGTGAACAATCAACAGCACAATCCACACAACGACAAAGTTAATGGTCGACACGCTGGAAACCAGATTGAAAACCCCAGCCGGGATAAAGTAGTTCAAGACAACGATAATCAACAGAAAAGCCGTCGAAAAGTTCAGGGCAATGTTTGGCACGCCGTTTCGGCCCAGTTTGGTTAAAAAGTTCGAAGCGTTGCCGCCCATACTAAGCGCGTACATCGTCCGACTTGTACTGAACAAGCAGCTATTAGTGGCAGAAATGGCGGCGGTTAGAACGACAAAGTTGAGGATCCCGGCCGCCCCAACGATTCCGACCCCGGAAAAGACCTGGACAAACGGACTGGCAGTGGTGGTAATCTCATTCCAAGGATACACACTCATCACCGCGATCATTGAACCAATGTAAAATAACCCAATTCGAATGGGCAGGCTGTTAATGGCCTTAGGCAGATTATTTTTCGGATCGTCGGTTTCCCCTGCCGTTAAACCAACCATTTCGATCCCAACAAAGGCAAACACCACCATCTGAAAGGACAGTAAAAACCCATGGGCGCCCTTTGGAAATAGCCCGCCATGGCTGACAAGATTGCTGAACGAAGCCGTGTTGCCGCCAACCTTGACGGAAAATAGTGCCAGACCGAACCCAACAACGACGAGTAAAATAATCGCCACCACTTTAATCATCGAAAACCAGGATTCCAGTTCACCGAAGAGCCCAACGTTAACCATATTGGCCGCGAACAAACCCAGCAGGATCACCAGCGGCGGAATCCATTGCGGAATACCCGGGAACCAGAATTTAATATAGATTCCCGTTGCAGTTAAATCAGCCATTGCAAGACTGATCCAGCAAAACCAATAGGTCCACCCGGTAACAAACTCCCAGCGATCACCCAAATATTCTTTAACGAAATCTAAAAACGAGTGCTTGGAAACGTCGGATAACAATAGTTCACCAATTGCCCGCATGAGCAAAAAGCAGAAGATGCCGACAACCAGGTACGAAATAATGATTGACGGCCCAGAAGTATGGATCGCGCTGCCAGAGCCCAAAAACAGACCGGTCCCAATGGCGCCGCCAATTGCAATCATTTGAATATGCCGACTCTTTAATGATCGTGATAAACTCCTTGAATCCTTACTCTTTTCCATGATCTGCCTCCTATCAATGTTACGACAATAAAAAACGCTCCCAGTACTGATCACAGTACCAGGGGCGTTTCTAGCGAACGCGGTTCCACCCATTCCACAGTCAAATTGACTGCCTCAAAATGCAGATAAAGGCTGCGGCCTATGCGTTTCGCCATTAACTTTCGTACCGACTTTCAGCAAATGCCGGTTCTCTGTTCATTAGTTCCCTAGTATACGGATCCGTGAACAATTGTCAAGAGATACTGGACAGATTTTTGGATTTGATGAACACAATGATTGAATTTTCCCCAAAAATGGTGTAGCTTAGAGCCAATAAAAGTCAAAGTTACTTTAACCTAATTTGGAGGTTCCTATCATGAGTTCACATACAGCACTATTGATTATTGACTATACAAATGATTTTGTTGCTGACAAAGGCGCCCTTTCCTGTGGGGCAACCGGGCAAAAAATCGCGCCAAAAATTATTGACTTAGCCAACCAGTTCGTGAAAAACGACGATTGGGTCATCTTACCAACTGACGTGCACACCCCAAATGATCCTTACCACCCGGAAACCAAGCTGTTTCCACCTCACAACGTTCGGGGGACCTGGGGACGAGAATTTTATGGTCCGCTTGCGGACTGGTATCAGGAAAATCAGAATCGCGACAAGGTCTACATGTACGACAAAACCCGTTACAGCGCGTTTGCTGGCACCGATTTGGACCTGCGGATGCGTGAACGTCACGTAGATACACTCCATTTGGTAGGGGTCTGCACGGATATTTGCGTGCTGCACACCGCCGTTGATGCTTATAATCTGAATTACAATTTAGTGATTCATGAAAAGGGAGTCGCTGCTCTGACCCCGGCTGGCCAGGAGTGGGCCCTGGATCATTTTACCCATGTTTTAGGCGCGACGGTCACCGACTAATGCCGGCCTCACTTTGCAAAATTCCGATTTATAGTGTTTAATGGTTTTCGAAGAGATTTTTGGTTAAATCGTACTTGAAAACCATTTTTCTTCTCCATAATCCCCGTTATCGTCTTACCTGACAGGGTTATGTGAATAAGGAGGAACATGCAATGAGCAATAAATTACCAACCTACAATCGTGATCAATGGCAACATGCCAAAGATGCGGTTTTGGAAGAGTATGAGGCCTATAAAGAAACGTTAAGAAATCAAGGCGTCGATTACACGATTAAAAACGCGCGTCAACTCTTGATCTATCAAGATCTCGTTTCTGAATGGCAGCACAAACTGGATACCGTTATCTCTGACCTGGAAGATAACGTGTTCGCACTAAGCATCTTCAATGACCTTAAGAAACGTAAGGTCAGTTCACTGCTTGAACGTGGTTATACCCACATCTCAGGCTGGCCTGATTTCAATCCCAGTGCGCTGGCACTTTGGCTGGAACTTGAAGAAGACGAAACGATGGCTTAAATAAGCGTGTAACAAGCGACGCTTTATTAACAGAATTTAAAGGGCTTCACCGATTATTTTGACCTCAGAATAACCGGTGAAGCCCTTTAAACGTCAATCGTCGTCTCACTGCCCGATTCTTAAATAATTTAAAATCAAAAGTGGTCTCGTCTGAGAAGCGTGAAAATATCACTCACTTTCCCAGACGAGGCCACTTCTTTTAATCTTTATCCTTCTTCTTGCTATCTGATTTATCATTTTTGCGGTTACTCTTCATATATTCTTCCCTGGTCATCAGATCTTTAACGTGAATTTTAATTTCGGTCGGCTTAAGGTCCGTCATGCTATCGATAGCGCTGCATAACTTTGTCGTGACCTTATCAAACACCGCCGGAATCGATTTGCCATATTCTAACACGGCATCCATCGTCAGCTTCACCTGCTTGTCGTCATTGTCCAGATCAACCTTAACGCCGGTTGTCGGATCAGTCTCATCTGAGAAGCGGTCCGTCACGGAATCAATTAAATTTCCTTCCAGTGACAGGACACCATCAACGTCACGAACAGTATTTCCGGCAATTTTTGCCAATACATCATCGTTGTAAGTCAGGACGGTTTCTAATTTTGGGTTTTCAGTTGTCATATTGATCTCCTCCAAATTTTGAGTTTAATTACTGAACGCGGTCATCGGCCACGTCAGTTGCGATTTCGTCTTTTTTACCGGCACTTTGGGCTTGCCATTCTTTCTTTGTTAAAACATCATTAACGTTCACATTAATTTCAACAACGTCAAGGCCGGTATAATTCTTAATTGCCCGTTGGGTTCGTTCACAGATTTCATCAAATATTTTGCGGGCATCAGCCCCATATTCGATTGTCGCATCCATATCCAGCGCCACCTGCTTTTCACCAACCTCAGCATCAATTCCCTTGGTCGGATCAGTTTTCTTTGAGAATCGATCCGCCAATTCACTCATCATGCCGCCATCTAAAGATAATACCCCTTCAACATTGCGACACACTAATCCGGCAATTTTTTCAATCACTGAATCGTTAAACGTCAATTTCCGAGTGAGTGTCACATCATTTACGACTTTGGTTTCCATTCAAATCAACTCCCTATTTCTGAATAACCGGTCATTGACAACCTACTCATCGCTGACCAGCTGGCTGATCAAACTTTTAAGGCCGCCAAATTTACTAATTAAGGCACCAATCAGCCCGCCTGCAATCCCGAGGGCTAATACCAGCAGAACGCCATTAAACCCGCTGACGGCCCAGACAGCGCCGCATATCACGCCGATCAGGCCACCGTACATCATTGCATTCATAAATTGATCCCTCCTTAAACCACTCGCGGCTGGCGAGAACGCTTCTTGGCAGCCGTATCAAAAGGTTTCACGTTAACGTGGACCTTCTTGATGGAAACGGCCATGAGCCGCGTAAGTTCATCCACGATAATTTGTTCAATTGTCTCGCCCAATGAAACCAGGTCCGACTCACGACGATTGGTGGCCGATACCCGAACACGGGCATCCCTTCGCTTTCCGGTAATCTTAACGGTTACCTTGACGTCACTCACCTGGGTTCGAGTCGCAATCGTCTCACCGAGAATCTTTTCAACCGCACGCTTAGAGATGGTTAAACGGCCATTAGGTGACCGAAATTCGAGCTGATTGACCTTCTTGGGAGCTAATAAAGCAATACAGCCACCCGTTATCGCTGCCAACCCAATAATGACGGCAATCGTCATCACGGCTACCTGAAGCCATAACTCACTCGTTTGACTCGTTGGCAACACAGCCGATGACAACCAGCGAACCGGCAGAACCATCCCGGCCAACCAAACGGTTTGAACAATTGCCACCAGGCTCACAATCAGGATAAGCAGCTTCGTCAGTTTCCGCATGCAAATCCCTCCTTTCAACGAAGACCAATTAGTCGGCTAATCCCCGTGTGACAAGTGAAACGAGAAAGACCAAGATTACCGCACCGACAATCGCAGGAAGAATCGCAATATCTGCCAGCTGTGGTCCCCAAGCTCCTAATAACGCCTGACCCAGCCACGCGCCGATTAATCCGCCGACAATGTTGCCAATCCATCCAAGGGGCATCGATCGACTTGTGATTGCGCCAGCAATTGCGCCGATCACCCCGCCAATAATAAGTGTCCAAATAAGACTCAGCATTGTCCTCACCCTTTCTGTGAAATTTTATATAATCACATAGCATTCCTGCCATGACTTAAGTGTACAATAACTCAAGACTTATTGTGTGAATAAGTTGTGAAGAAAGTTAGGTCTTTTTTTGAAGGCGGTTCAACGCCTAATCAGCGCGATGACAGCCGAAAGATGGCGGCAAAAAAGACCGTCGATTCCGTGTGCAGTTGGAATCGATCGGTCTGGCCAATCATTGTTGATCGTTCAATTTCTGGCCCCGTAAAAAAAGAACGGATAAACATCATTGTTTGTCCATTCCCCTCAGATTGATCACCTACCAGAGATGGCAACCTTCGTCACCATTCTCAACTAGGCGGATTAGTATTGATAAGTCTATGAAAGATACATTGAACTGACTTCTAAATGCCATCATCCGATAGCTTGACGATTCAAAACAACTGACAGCGTCATCCCCCAAGACAACGTTGTTCACAGGCAATTTTACTGTTGATCACCCTGAGAATCTTTAAAGTCAGCCATTTCATTGGATGAAAAGTCCTTAATGAAATCAAGGATTTCGCGGACCTTATCAGCACCATAACGGGTAATCCACTGATCGAAACGGGCGGTGGTTAAACTGTAAACCTTTCGTTCAACCTGTTCGCCATCCTTTGTCAGGTGCAAATATAAGCGGCGCCGATCACTCTCCGCGGGCTTTTGATAAATATAATCGTGCTGTAATAGCACTTTGATTTGCCGTGAAATTGCGCTTCGCGTGACGTTTCGCTCACTGGCAATATCCATTAAAGAGACGTGTTCTCTTTCAGCAATCGTATGCAAGATCAGATACTGTTCAAACGACAAGCCATATTTGTTCGCCGGTTCTGAAACAAAGTTGTCCAGATATTTCAGCGATGACAGATACACAGATATTGCCTCTCGCAATAATTCTTCATGCGTTTTTGTCATTTCCCTCACCATTCCCCAAATATTATTAATATCAATACTGCACTAATTATATATTGTCTGAACTGCTGTATCAACAATATACGGCTGGTTTTGAAAACTTTTGTCAATCAATTACTTAATCGAGTGTGATAAACTAGTTATAGGAGGCATTATGGCAGACAATCTAACCGCAATTATTCATCAAGTTGAACTTAATATTTTTAAAAAATTTGCGCTGGTGGCTGAAAAATATCACCTGCACTACATGGCATCCGGGGGAACGCTACTGGGGGCGATCCGCCATCAGGGATTTATTCCCTGGGACGACGATATGGATATTGCTATGCCCCGGGCTGACTACGAACAATTTCTTAAAGTTGCTCCGGCAGCATTTGAACACGACCACTTCTTCCTGCAAACACCATGGTCGGACATTAACTACGCGTTGAGTTATGCGAAAATTTTGGATCGCAATACCTTTATCGAAGAACGCAACAACGTCAACGACGCCAGAAAGGGCGTCTTTCTCGATGTCTTCCCTTTAGACAGGATTCCAGAATCCCCCTCAAAACAGCGGCGGCAGCTGGTGGATATGCGCCGGCTGGACAGTCGGATTTACCTTAAACTTCGATATAACATTATTGATAATCCGATTCGAAAGTTCCATAATGAATTAACGGAGGAACAACAAGAAACCGCGTTAGAATTTAAGCAGCATCGCCAGGCAATCATGACCGCCTACAATGACAATCCTGATTTAAAGCAAGTGAAAAATCTTGCATCACAGTACGCCTATGAGAAAGAGATCTACACCCAGGATCAGCTGGCTTCGATGATAACGGTTCCCTTTGAAGACACGTCAATTCGGGTGCCAACAGATTATAACGCGATTCTTACCCAAATTTATGGCGATTACATGGCCTTGCCACCGGACAACCAACGTTCGGAAAAGCATATCGCAAAGCTGTTTTATAACAATCAATTGTTTGAAATATAATCAGTTGCTTGCATTAGCGCCGGTTTTTTGGTAATTTATGGACAATTAGCATAAAAGATTGAAGGTGGAAGTATGTTTGACCCTAATAGTTCAAGATTTGCTAGTTTTAGCATTGTTTCCACATTGCCTGATCAAGCCATCGATAACGTCTGGTTTATCATTGATAACGATTTGCAGGGTGTCTTTCAACTCTCAAATTTAATTCAATTCAATTTGGTCAATAGCGATGGGAAACTGTCATACGATTTCATTCAAAAAAACGAATTGGTGGCAACTTTTGACTCCCCATTTCCTTATGATAATGGCTATCCAAAGTCATTAGTCGTTTATGATAGCGGCGACCGCCAAATTATTGCGACTCCGTCCGAAATTAATATCTAACCACGAGCCCCTTCATGATGGATCACCATCAATTTTGAAGCGCTTCGGGAAAAACTGGCGACAGAGAATTGTCGCCAGTTTTTTTGTTACGCACGAAAAAAGTGAAGTCAACTCGAAATGAGTCGACTTCACTTTCTTGACTGCTCCGGCTGGGTTCGAACCAGCGACCTCTTGATTAACAGTCAATTATTCTACCACTGAACTACGGAGCAAAAATGTCTTTCTTAAAAACAACATATATATTTATAACATAAATTCTCATATCATGCAAATTTAAAATGAAACTTTTTAATTAGCCAATATGATTTTCCTTAAGAATAATCGCAATTTCCTTTTGCATTTCCGGCGTTTTCTGCCACTCTTCAAAATGATCCATATTTTCGTCGGGCATGGTGTACTTTTCGTTGATATAATGCTCGTATTTTTGCACGTGAGGCGAATACGGGATGTTTAGCTGTAATATCCTAACCCCCTTAATAAAACCTCTCTCAGCGGCTAATTCGGCCCTTCCGTTCTGAACCATGTCGCTAATCTCAATGTACTTAGTCCCATCATTTCGGGTAATTTCTTCAATTAACGTAAATGTCTCGTGACTTTTCATGACGAATGCCTCCAGCTAAAATTAATCCACCAGAGTATTATACACAAATTCGCTCATTGAGACAAAAAATAATGGCCCCAAACGGCCATCATTTTTTAAGAGAGAAAGAGAATTGATTAGAAGGTATTTATTTAGTACCCATAGATAATATAGCGTTTTCTGTAAGCGCTGTCAACGCTTTTTTTAAAAAAAGAACCCGTTTTCTCAGTCTTTTGCCAAAAAATAGGTCCATTTTAACAACCAATCTTCAAAAATCAATCTCAGCGATCCCCCACGAACCTATTCGTTCCCGGGTAAATGCAACTGATGCGATGGGTGAACCAATACCGTAGGGTCATGAATAACGCGGTCAACCGAATGGCCGGAAACATTCACCAAACAGAAGAAGACCACAACAATCAAAACAGCCCAGGTTAACAGCTGGTTCCAGACGGACATTTTTTCACTAATCACTGACCCATAAAATAATTTATGAACCTTGGAATGCAAGTTCTTTTCCTGGGGCGCTTCTTTGGCCATCTCTTCGGTGACCTGCTTCTGATAATTTTGAATACTGAAGTTCTTTTGGATATCCTTACGCTCTTTTTCAAAAGCGTGCTTTTCTTTCTTGCTCAGTTTTTTGAACCACTTGGTGAATTCCCGATATTGACTGGTAACTTCCTGGGTGTCGCCCACCATCTTGAGTTCACCATAGTTAATCCAGGCAACCTTATCACAAAGCATTTCGATTTGCTTTAGAGAATGACTCACAAAAATGATCGTTTTGCCCTCTGCTTTAAACTCGGAAATTTTATCCACACACTTTTGGTAGAACGTATCATCACCAACTGAGAGGGCTTCATCGATAATTAAAATGTCAGGGTTAATGTGAACGGCAATGGCAAATCCCAGTCGTGATCTCATTCCGCTTGAATAGCTCTTTACGGGTTGATCCACGAAATCGCCAATATCAGCAAACGCAATGATGTCTGGCATGAGTTCATCAATTTCTTCGTTGGTCAACCCCTGCATGAGCGACTTCAAACGAATATTTTCCCGGCCAGTCAGGTTATTACGCAACCCGGCATGAATCGCGACAATTGACGTATCGCCACGGACGTCAACGTATCCTGTGGTTTGGGGAATAATTCCTGAAATAATGTTGGATAAAGTGGATTTCCCAGACCCGTTAACCCCAATCAAGCCCAAAGTTTCCCCGGGTTGAATGGTCAACGAAATGCCCATCAATGACCAAAAATGGGGAACCCGGTTTTTTGAAACCGAAAAAAACGACCGCAGCTTCTCGGATTGCGTTTTAAACAGGTCGTATTCCTTTGTCACATTTTGAACTTTTACCTTGTAATTATCTTCCATGATTGGCTCCTCATTTGGCAATCAGTCAGTGTTTGCAGTCCCCCGCTTAAACAAAAACCGGTTGGATATCCCCAATAATCCGGGTTTACCCAACGGCGTTTCGTTGGTTACTTTTGAACTGATTGTCCTTTTTTAATAATTTTTTCAAGTGGTAAATTTAATTGCAGTGTATATTCATCCGGCGCTGTTGGGCGAGCATTCTTTGGTTCAAATACCGACCGGGGAATGATCGTTTCGGGCATCCGCGTAATTTTAGAGCGCGTCTGCTCGGCCTTCTTTTCGTCAGCCACCTTGGTCGCTGTAGAAGTCCCCAACTCCTTTTTGAGGGATTGTTCGATTTGCTGGTTAATATTACCGGCCGTCCCAGTTGTTGCGGCGCCGGTATCCCCATCCAACCGATTCAGGTCGTATTTAACAATGACCGCATTCAGTTTATTGCCATAATCCATGTCAGTCGCATAGGTTGTTGCCAATGCCATGGCCGCATCGCTGGAAGTGACCGCGTTGGTCGTCCAAGTTTCGGCGTAATAATCCGGATCAGTTAGGGTGCCATGACGCAACAGATATGCATTATCCCGAATCGATGCTTCCGCACTGGGATACTGCTTAAATTGGGCAGCGGTCATATAGTGTTTGCCCTTCGAAGAATATTCACCAGTTTCCATGGTAACCGAGTGGCCGTCATACGTGCCCTTGATGCCAAAATAATTATTAGCATCCGTTGAGAGCGTTGATTGCCCAAAATCACTTTCAACAATCGCCTGAGCCATCATGACTGATGGATACAAATGGTTTTGCCGGCTCACTTTCTCTATGGGCGCTTTAAGGCGATTAATAAAATCGCTGGCCACGCTGGCGTGGGATGAATCGGTATTTAACAGCACAAAACCAACGGTCGCAAGAATCGTTACCAGCACCGCTGTGATGAGCTTCGTTGCATGAGCTTTAATTCAAAAAACCTCCCCTATCAATCACAACACGAAAGTAATTATACCTTAAAAACCGGTAGTTTCAACCGGCTTAAGAAAATCATGATAAAAACTTTGAAGATACCCAGTATTTGTCGCTTGAACCCGGACAGGTTATCCGATACCAAATGGATTTGTCACTTAATCGATACCCCAATTTATCAACCGTGACCTTTGACCCAATTGTCAACCGAACCTGAGCAAGCTTTAGGTGCTTGGTGAACTGACCGGCTTTGTTGAAGTCAGTGTACAAATAATTCGCTTTAGCAGCCGATGAAATGGCCTTTTGACCCTTAAAGTCAACCTTTGCGACGGAAGCGGGTGCTGATAAAACGTTCGCGTTACTAATCCAACCCTTGGTCTTTCCAGAAGCGATATGGTACCAAACTCCCAGCGACTTTGAATTATGAATCAGCGCCGTCTTATCAACTTTGTACTTGGTCCCTTGTTTTAATGAGCTGACTTTGCCAACCTTCTTTGCCAAAAGAGAGGACCCCAACACCCGACTGTAGATCGTTCCGCTGGTCCGCTTATTGGCAACAAGCGTGCCGTCAGTAGTTCCAGAATAAATGGGCGAAAAGCTGAGCGCATCGGAATAGACCCAGAACCGTTTTGCCTTGGTATTCGGATAGAATCTAATGCGATACCAGTTACCCGCCGTGCCCTTCTTGACACCGCGCATGTCAAGATAGACGTTCACCCGGCTTCTAACACCTAAAGACTTCCAACTATAGCGTTTCTCCTGTTTACTTGCACCCTTCACATGATTATATACGTAATAATGTTGATATTTCTTTGCCAACGGCACTGTTTGATCACCGCTTCCTCGATAATAACTAACTGACGTCAATACCGGGGAACTTGAAGTGGCCGAAGATGATGAACTGCTCGAAGTTGTGCTTGCTGAAGTGGTTGATGAACTCGTTGAAGTGCTGTCAGCGGCTTCTCCGAATAATTTATCGATCCCATAGGTTTGAATAATTTTGATAATCGAACCGCCGTAATCTGGGGCCGTCGCGTACTTGCCAGTCAGCGCGTTGGCAGCGTCAACATAGCTAGAAGCGTTTTCCTTCCAGGTACCTGAATAGTATTTGGTATTCCAACTGGTCCCGTTGCGCAGCGTTGCCCCGTTATCAGCAAAGGAAGCGTATGCGGAGGGATACTTTTTAAAGTTGGCCGTGGTATTTTCCAACTGGCCGTTACTATTATATTCAGTCGTCGGCATGGACACAGATTGGCCGTTGTAGGCCCCCTTAATGCCAAAGAAATTGTTAGCCTGCGTTGTTAAGGTACTCTGCCCCCAGCCGCTTTCCAGGGCAGCCTGTCCCATCATGACTGAAGCGTATAAATTATATTTAGAAGACGCCTTTTGAACATCACTTTTGTATTGACTGATGAAATTAGTTGCGGTTGAAGCCTGAGCTGTCTGAATATATGTACGGTGACCTGGAAATAAGGCCACAACCAGCGTGACGGCGGCAGCCGTAATCGCAACAATCCCTGCTTTTAACAATTTTTTCAATAGTTCCACCCCTTGATTGACACTTCACCTTTATGGTATTAGAAATTGGCTGAAAAATGAAGCGTTTGAACTGAAAAAATAAGTCGAACCCCAACGGATTCCATTCATAAAATAATTTGTGAACAAGCTTTCGCTAACTGCTAGTTTACCACAGAATCTTAACAAAAAAATAAAAAGACGATGAACAAATTCATGGGTTCTCAACTCAATCCTTGGTCAAAAGCCAAAAAACCGGTTAGAAACTCAAATTCAGTTTCTAACCGGTTCAGATTTTAGCTTAACCCACTATTTGGCGGATTAATAATAACTATTCAACCGTCACACTCTTTGCGAGGTTCCGTGGGCGATCAACGTCTAAGCCCTTATTCAAACTCGTGAAGTACGCAATCAACTGAGCAGGAATCACGCTTAGCAATGGCGTAATCATTTCATTAACGTCGGGAATCACGATCGTGTCGTCGTCAAGTTCCAACTCGTGGCGAACGATTGTAAAGGTTGAGGCACCTCGTGACAGCGTCTCCTGCAGATTACTGCGCGTCAGGTTGGCCGTCTTCTTTTGGGTGATAATCCCAACAACGGGGGTTCCCTCTTCAATCAGGGCGATAGTGCCGTGCTTTAATTCGCCAGAAGCAAAACCCTCTGCTTGAACATAGGAAATTTCCTTCAACTTGAGCGCAGCTTCCAAAGAAACGGTTTGGTCAATGCCCCGACCAATGTAAAACGCCCGCGGTGCCGGAACAAAGTACTTCTTGGCAAGGTCTTCAATTAAATCTTTTTCATCAATAATTGCCTGCATCCCGGTCGCAACCAGCCCCAGCTGTTGACGAATATCAAAGTCTTCAGCGATTGTCTGCTCCTTTGCTTCTCCAAGTGCCTTGGCCAAAATTGCTTCAACGGCAATTTGGGCGGTGTAAGCCTTGGTCGAGGCAACGGAAATTTCCGGACCCGCGTGCAGCAGCATCGTGTAGGTGGCTTCGCGGAATAACGTGGAGTTTTCAACGTTGGTAATGGTTAAACTCTTATAGTTATGCGCATTTACATTAACCAGCACCTCACGGCTGTCAGCAGTTTCGCCACTTTGCGACAGGAAGATGAAGAATGGTTTCTTCGAAAGCAGCGGATCATCATAAGCAAACTCAGACGCAATGTGAACTTCCGTTGGCACGTGAGCCAACTTTTCAAACAGCTTCTTGCCAACTAACCCGGCATGATAACTTGTTCCAGCACCCACGATATAGATCCGATCGGCGTCGTTAAGTGAATCAATTAATGTTTGGTCAATTGTCGGCTTTCCGGATTCCTCTGTGTACAAGGCTGCCAATTTCCGCATCACGTTCGGCTGTTCGTCAACTTCCTTGAGCATATAGTAAGGATATGGGCCCTTATCGGTTTCCTGAGCATCCATGTCCACATGGAAGGTGTCACGCGTGACCTTATTGCCCTTGGCATCTTCAATGGCAACGGAATCGGGCTTAATCGTCACAACCTCGCCGTCATGAAGCTCCAAGAAATCATGCGTCACATTTAACATTGCCAACGCGTCAGAGCAGACAACGTTGCAGCCATCACCGACCCCAATCAACAACGGGCTCTTATTCTTCGCAACGTATAACGTTTCGGGATCCGTGCTGTCGATTAATAGAAAGGCGTATGATGACCCCTTCAACAGGCTCAATGTCTTTAAGAAAGCTTGCTTGGTTGTCAGGCCTTCAGTTTGAACGAAGTGGTCAACCAACTGGACCACCACTTCGGTGTCAGTTTGGCTGGCGAAAGTTGTGTTACTCAAATACTCTGCTTTAAGTTCCTTATAGTTTTCGATAACCCCATTATGAACCAGGTAAAAACGGTGGTCTTCCGAATATTGGGGATGCGCATTGGCTTCACTCACAACCCCGTGAGTTGCCCAGCGAGTGTGACCGATACCGACACTGCCGTGGACGTCAGGGCCAACGGCAGCCTCCAGTTCAGAGATTCGCCCCTTACGCTTAATGAGATAATCTTTACCATCCAGGTCATTCACGTAAATTCCGGCTGAATCATAGCCGCGATATTCCAGCTTTTCAAGGCCTTCCAATAAAATTGAAACGGCATTATCGTTTCCGGTGACTCCCACAATTCCACACATATTGTATTCTCCTCAATGTTTAAATTGGTATATACATCATTATTGCTAATTAAATTTCGATAACACGTATAATCTACACAATAAGCCCCCAAAAGTCAACTAAATGTTTTAAATGGTATAGGACAATATTAAGAATTCATAAAGTAGGAATTTATCCCCATTCCCAGTCCAAAATGAAAAAGCCACCGGTAATTTTCAGTGGCCTTTTCAAATAGTATTAACTTTCTTATTCAACGCCAAGCTCTTCTTGAACAACATCCGCAATCTTTTGCGTATAGGTGTCCACCAGATCCTGAGTTGGGGCTTCCGTCATAACACGCAATAACGGTTCTGTTCCGCTGGGACGGACTAAAACCCGACCGTCGCCATGCATTTGCTCTTCGACTTCCTTAATCACCGCTTGAATCTTCTCATTTTGCATCCCTAACTTCTTATCACGAACCTTCACGTTGATCAACCGTTGAGGATACTTCTTAATTTCACTTGCTAATTCGGATAACTTTTTACCAGTTGATTTCATGACGGACAGTAATTGAAGACTGGTCAACATACCATCACCAGTGGTATTGAAATCAAGAAAGACAATGTGGCCGGATTGTTCGCCCCCAAGGTTATAGCCGTCAGCATTCATCTTTTCGACTACGTAGCGATCCCCAACCTGGGTCTTGACACTGGTCATCCCGGCGCGTTCCATGGCTTTGTACATGCCGAGGTTACTCATGACGGTTGTCACGATGGTATTCTTTTTGAGCCGGCCGCGCTCGGCCATGTATTTTCCGCAGATGTACATGATAGCGTCCCCATCAACGAGGTGGCCATTCTCATCAACGGCAATGCAGCGATCCCCATCACCATCGAACGCAATTCCAGCCGCAACACCCTTATCAAGAACAAACTTCTGAAGTTGTTCGGGATGAGTGGACCCAACGTGATCGTTGATATTCAATCCATCCGGCGTGGTTGCGAGGGTCTCAAAATCGATCCCCAAATCGGCATACAGAGTCGTCACCAGCTTACTGGTAGAGCCGTTCGCGGCATCCACGCAAACCTTCATCCCTGATAAGTCTTCTGAGATGGTCTGTTCCAAGAAATGAATGTATTTCTGACTACCTTCAAAGTAATCGCCGACGACGCCGAGGCCTTCAGCAGCGGGACGGGGCAGAATATCTTCTTCCCGTTCCAAAATTCCTTCAATCTCCTCTTCCATTTCATCAGAAAGTTTGTAACCATCGGCACCAAAGAATTTAATCCCATTATATTCAACCGGGTTATGAGATGCGGTAATCATGACCCCGGCATCGGCACCTTGATTACGAACCAGATAAGCGACTCCGGGAGTCGTAATAATGCCGAGATTCAGTACCTCAATTCCGACGGACAGTAATCCGGCAATTAACGCCTCCTGAAGCATCTGTCCGGAAATTCGGGTATCCCTGGCAACGAGTACCTGGGGCTGTTTTCGTTCCGAGTGGTGCGTTAACACGTAACCACCCGCTCGCCCACATTGAAAAGCGAGTTCCGGGGTTAATTCCTTATTAGCAACGCCACGCACACCATCAGTACCAAAATACTTCATTAAAATTTCCTCATTTCAATATAAAATTATTAGTTATTCCGTGTAATCTTGACTGAAATGCGATCGGGGTCAAACCCCTTCACACTATTAAGCTTAGAGTCCAAAGCAACCTCTTTGGTTTTAGTTGTTCGCACGTCGCTGGTATCAACTTCAACCTTAACCGCGGTCAACTTTTTAAGTTGGGCGGTCGTGCCAAACACGCGGACTCGTTTCGTCGCCGACGTCAATGTAAAGCTTTCGTTATCATCGGTAATTCCCTTGGGTTCCAGCTTAACCGGCAATTCCTTACTGTTACCAGGGGTAATTGGTAGGGTGACATCCGCAGTCGCGGGGGTGATCACAACGTTAACCGTGTTTTGCTTACTATCCAGCGCCTCAATAATGGCCTGACTGTTAATCGAAGACTTCGCATTTTGAGGGACGTTTAATTGCGCAACAACCGATTTGATGCGGTTAATCTGATCCGACGCGCCGGTGATCTTGACACTTTTGACATCCGCTGAGGCGTTTCCAGCTTGATAGCCGGATGCAATGTTTTCCTTGGCATACTTCACTTCCAGGGGATATGAAACCGTCTTGCGGGGTTGAATATCAACCTTAATTGTAGCCGGATCAAACCGATATCTCAAATCACTGTTTAACCCTTCCTGCTGAATCCGCACCCGGTGCGTTCCCACACCAAGCTTGGAAAGGTCAGCATAGACCTTAAAATTCTGGGTATTGGCAGTCGTTGTCACCAACGCGGACGGCCCGCTCAGATGAACTTGAACCTTTTCCGGATAGCCAGTCACAAAATATTTATTACTATTCACCGTTAAAGAAAGCTGCGATGAAATGGTCGTTGAGCGGTTCGACGTCAGGGAAGTTGAATTACTGCTGTTGGAAACCGAGGACGTCGTCGATGATTGGTTAGTATTGACATAAAAGAACAGTAAAACGGCGAATAGCAGCGCCAAAAGACGGTACTGCCAGTTCTTCAGCAAGAATCGTTTCACGACTATCGTCCTCCCTTAAAATGACTGTCAATAAAGTTGGCAACGGTGTTAATCAGATTTCGATGGTCCGGTTGTTCCGTATCGGTAATCAGCTGATTCTCCAAGTACTTAAGGTAGTCATCCTGAGTCATGCCGCGGAGTAATTCGTTGTTTTGGGTAATCGATACTTCCCCGGTTTCCTCAGAAATGACGATTGTCAAAGCATCGGTCAATTCGGAAATTCCGACGGCCGCTCGGTGCCGCGTTCCCAATTCTTTAGGGATCAAATTGCTTTGTGACAGCGGTAGATATGCCGCTGCAACAGCAACCCGATTATCCTTAATAATCACGGCACCATCGTGTAATGGCGTGTTGGGAATAAAAATATTAATCAACAGTTCGCCACTGACATCGGCATCAACGTCAATTCCAGTTTCGATGTACTCCTCTAGTCCGGTATTCATTTGAATCGTAATCAACGCCCCAATTCGACGCTTTGACATGTATTGAATTGCCCGATCCAAAGCAGTAATGAGTTTTCTGGCTGCCTCGTTTTCCTTCTTGCTCTTCACAAAGAGCGAGCCGCGGCCCAAATGTTCCAAGCCACGGCGAATTTCGGGCTGGAAAATAATCACCATCGCAATAACGCCCCACGTAATGACTTGATCCATAATCCATGACACTGTGGTTAACCCGACATACACACTGACAATCTTAATCAGTGCAATAATCACAATTCCACGAAGTAACTGAACCGCCTTGGTGCCTCGGACCATCAAAATCAGCGTATAAATGATGAACCAAACCACCACGATATCAATTAAGCTTGTCAAATTATGTAATGTAAAAATATCTGTCCAGCTCATGGTGTACTCCCCTCAAAATAGTTGTCAAAAATATTATAGCATTTCAAATCGATCGAACCGTCAATCTGACGAAATTCATTGAGATGTTTAAATAAATTATAAAAAGTCGGATTTCCTTAAATTAGCGATGGTAATTCACCTTAAAAAATAGTTTAATTAATGATGATGGGAGGTTTTTCCGGTGACTCAATTAAATAAGTGGGCAATTCGGACCGCGTTTGTGGTGTGGTTTGCCTTTATATACCTATATTTGCGGAAACCTCCGTTTAATTTTCTGGTACTTAACACATTTCTGGCATACATTCCGATTGAACTGAGCTTTCATATCGACATTGGCAAGCCAAAAAACGTCCTGTTATTTTGGCTGTTAATCATTATTTGGCTGCTGTTTTATCCCAACACGCCATACTTACTGACGGATTTGTTTCACTTATCCCTGCTCAATCCGTACGGCACCGATGGGCTATTGCGATTAGACGACGTCATGTGGCTTAAGTTCACGCTACTACTAATTTCAACATTGGTGTCGACACTGCTGGGTATGTGGGGGCTGGAGCGCGTCGCTGAGGCAATCAGCGCTCGCCTGCACCTTAACCAATCAATCTTTAAGCACCTACTTATTATCGGCCTCACCTTCGTGACTTCAGTGGGAATATTTATTGGCCGGTTCTTAAGAATTCACACCATCTATTTGATTCTCACGCCAGAGCTGTTCATTCGGCCGCTTCTGAATATGTGGTCCCACAGCGCCATGGTGTTTATCCTTCTGTTAACGATTGTTCAACTGGTATTCTTTTACACGCTAAAGCTGGTGGCAACTTCACGACGACCCAAATCACAATCGGATTCCAACCAGCAGACACCCGCAAAATAAATTTAAAATCAAAGGCTTGGTGGTGATTAATAACCCCCAAGCCCTTTTATCATGCTTTAATTGTTAATATGCCTAATTAATCCGCATTCTGGTAGTCCATAATCAGAACGGTTTCTGAATAGTTAATATACTGTCTGAGATGCGCGGCCATCGCCCAATCGATGTGGCCCTGCTCCAGTAAAACCTGAACGCCTTCCCGCTCGGCTGCAAGCGCCTTAATCCGCAAGTGCTGATATTGAAGCGAGTGGTCACGAATTTGTTTCTTACTGTGTTCTTTAGCCAACTCAATTTGATTACGATAATGAATAATTAAGTGGTAAACTGACTGACTATCAAACCGGTTGTTATCAATATCGTCCCGGGCAAAATAGTCCGACAGCTGCTTAATGGCGCCCTTGGCCTGTTCACGCTGAACCAAGGCTAACTCATCGGCAATATCATCATGGCTCTTGCGCTGAATTTGCCAGAGAGCCAACCGATTTTTCAAACGGATAAATTGTTGAACCGTGCCCCGACCGACCCTGATCTTTTTACCAATTGAATGGATCATTTGGCGTTCAATCCTTTGAAGGCGTTCACTGGCCACCAGGAAGGTTTCCCGCGAAATCTTTTGGTCATCATAAAGCCGTTGAATCGCTTGGCGTTCCCCTTGAAGGGCAACGCGCCGCAACGCCAGTTCATCAGAAACAATCGATGCCATTTCCTGCTTATTCTGCAGTTTTAATTCCAAACGCCGAATAACAAACTGATAATCCAAAATGAGATCATAGGCCTCTTTTTGGTTATTAGGACGCCGTTCCTCTTCAATCCGCTGAACGGCAAGTTTCATAATGTATAACTGGGCTTCATCCTCTGAGATGAAGTGGTTATCCTCATTGGCTTGTGGGTCGGCCGCGGCTTCTAACTCATCGTCGCCGGTCGAATTAGCCCGCGTTAAAAGAGGCGCTTTATTTTCAGAAATCAACGGCAGCATAATCGTTGCAACCACCAAACTAATAATAATCACACAGGCCGCGACAAAAAGCGCCAATGACCGGGACGGAAATGCCTGCCCGTTAGAAACAACCACGGGAATCGATAAAACCCCGGCCATTGTGACAGCACCACGAACCCCAGAAAGGCCAGCCAGCAAAGCCGCTTTAAACGAATGCATCTTATTGGAATACTGGGGATTTGATTTTTTTGCTCTCATGGCACTCACCGACTGGTAGGCATAAATCCAAATCACCCGAATTGCTAACAAAATCAGCCAGGCAACAAACGAAATCCCAAAGGCCGCAAAGGTATTTATGTTGTCATTTTTAATCACATTGGTGGTGGCAATTGGCAGTTCAATTCCCAGAATTAAAAAGACAATCCCATTTAAGGTATAAATGATAATATCCCACGTTCGCTCACTAACCAGCGTCAACTCCGGCTGACTGCGATCTGGCGCGGTTCCGTAAAAATGAAAGACAATTCCGGCGGCCACCACCGCAATCACGCCCGAAGCGTGAAATAGTTCCTCGGTGATGAGGTAAACCACAAACGGCGTTGTGACCCGAAGAACGGTACTGAATATCACGTCATTAATCCCCTGGCGGTACAACCAATTTTCAGCAATCAGAATCAGCGCAATAATGATAACCCCGCTGACAAAGCCCATGACACTAATGTAGATGAAGTCCAAGGCCGCCGCCTTGATGGAAAAAACGCCGGTCACCGTGGCCGCAATTGCATACTTGAAGGCAATCAATCCACTGGCATCGTTAATTAAACTTTCACCGCTGACAATGTGAAGCACGCCTTCAGGCAGGTTGGCTCGTTGCGAAATTGACTGGACGGCCACCGGATCAGTGGGCGAAAGAATGGCTGCAAGCGCAAAGCTCACCGAAAATGGCATGGTTGGAATAATCACATGGAAAAGCAGTCCCCCTAGAAGGGTCGTCAAAAAGACCAATACAATGGCATTGGCCAATATTGGCCCCCGAAGTTTCCACAATTCCTTTTTGGGAAAGCGCCGCCCATCATTAAACAGCAACGGGGCAATAAAAAGCAACAGAAACCAGTCCGTTTCCAAAGGGATTGATGTTCGCATGATTAAAGCGACCCCAAGCCCAAGGACAACTTGAATCAGGCTGACCGGGATTGCGGGGATAAAGTGATCAATGACGTTTGAAATTACCACTAACGCCATCAGTAAGATGACTGCTTCAAGGATGTGCACCCATTACCAACTCCTATTTTTGTGAGGGTTCGTCACCAATAATTCGAACTTCGGTTTCCAAATGAACGTTAAATTTATCAAAGACCGTTTTTTGCACGTGGGCAATCACGTCTAAATAATTTGTCGCCGTCGCATGATCAACGTTGACAATAAAGCCGGCGTGCTTGGTCGAAACTTGAGCGCCGCCGATCTGAAATCCCTGAAGACCGGCATCGTGAATTAACTTGCCGGCAAAGTACCCGGTTGGGCGTTTAAACACACTTCCACAGGATGGTAAATCCAGTGGCTGTTTGCTGGCCCGCAACTGATTCAAGTGATTCATCTGTTTAAGAATTTTATCAGCAATCCCAATTTTAAGGGCAAACGTCGCCGACAGAACAATTTGATGATTATCCTGAACGCTGCAGTGACGGTAACCAAAATCGAGCTGCTGATGATTCAAGTGGATAACTTGGTCATCAGGTGTCAATACTTCGGCACCGGTCACAACGTCATCAATATCACCACCGTAAGCGCCGGCGTTCATGAAAACCGCGCCCCCTACGCTGCCGGGAATGCCGGCGGCAAATTCTACTCCCGTGAGTGAATGCTTTTGAGCAGCCTTGGTAACATCGATTAAGGCCGCCCCCGCATCAGCAATGATTGTATGGTTATCACGAACATGAATCTTGTTCATCCGTGTTAAAATCATGGTTAGACCCCGAATGCCACCGTCACGAACAATTAAGTTGCTGGCATTACCGATCACCGTGACGGGCATGTGATGCGCGTTTGCGAACTGCAACATTTCTTGTGCCTGATGAACCGATTCCGGAAATGCCAGCACGTCGGCCGGACCCCCGGTTAACGTATGAGTATATTTGGAAAGCGGCTCGTCAAACATTAATTTGACTTTTGGATATGTGTCAACTATTTCTTTGTACTTGTCCATAATCAATTTCCTTACTTTAAGGTAGTGATGCCAGTCAATTGCCATATCACGACCATTTCAAATTCTGAATCATTCACAAGGGCCATTAAACCAAACAAATGTTAAACGTTACCCTCACGAAATTTTGAAAACAACTAATTTTATTTTACCACGAATAAATCGATCCATGTTGCTTGAAAGTAAGCATCGTTGCCAATGGCGTTCAGTTGCGTTTCCGGGAAAATTTTTGTAAAATAAAATCATTAAACTGAGGTGAACTTTAAATGAACTTTGTCGCACTTGATTTTGAAACCGCCAATGCCAAGCGGGCCAGTGCCTGTTCCATTGCCCTGGCAATCGTCAGAAACAACCAGGTATCTCACAAATTTTATTCGCTAATTAATCCCGAAACCGATTTTAGCTGGCGTAACATTGATGTTCATGGCATTCATGAACAAGACGTCGCAAACGCGCCAACCTTTCCTGAAGTGTGGGCCCACATTGCGCCGCTCTTTACAGCCAACAAATTAGTGGTTGCCCACAACGCTTCTTTTGACAACAGCGTCTTGAAACGATCTTTGGAACGTTATCAAATGCCGCTAACTCACTACCTCACCCTGGACACGTTGAAAACCTCCAAGCAATTTTATCCCCAGATGGTCAATCATAAATTAAACACCGTCTGCGATGAACTCCACATTGATTTGGAACACCATCATAATGCTCTGGACGACTCGGTAGCGTGTGCCAATATTTTGCTGACACAACAACAGCAGTTTGGTCCTGATGCGCTGAGACAGTTCGTAAAGGCAATCTAGAATAACTGAAAATCCGTCTGCAGTTTAATCCTCAGACAGGCATATAAGGCTGGTGCAAAACTTCGAATTTTGCACCAGCCCTTTTGAATTCTCAATATTTCATGCCAAATCATCTGCCGGCAGACCGTTATTAACCGAACGAAGAAATGAATCCAATCTTTTTAATCCTCATCCGAATTCGGCCGATCATGATCAGCCAACTTCAGTCGCATTTCCAACATCGGGCGATCACGTAACCGGCCCTTGCCAGTGACTTTAAAGCCCAGCTTTTGGTAAATATGCACAGCAGGCGCGTTACTTTCAAAGACGGTCAGAAACAATTCTTGAAGTTGACTAAAGGTCGTTGCCCATTCGATTGCCAAGTCAACTAAGTTGGTTCCAATGGTAAACCCCTGATAGGCCTTAAGGACCGCAACGCCGACCTCTCCTTGATTGTCACGCAGATTATCAACCGTCACGATGCCAATCGGGGTCGTGCCAAGCACTGCCAGCGCAATCAAGTTGCGTTTGGATTGCGCAATCATTTTAATCTGCTTAGCTTCCTGGTCAATTGTCAAGCTGTCAAAGTTTGAATCCACCAAAAACGTATCGGATTCCTGTTGCAGTTGGCTCAGTAACGCCAACAACGCCTTTGCGTCGGCTGGTTTTGCAAGCCGGAAATCTACTTCTTCACCCATTCAGTTCTCCTAATAATTGGTTGGTCAGAGATTCAAACCGATCGCCCTTTGGATCAAATGAAATTGTCCGGACGTTATCCCCCTTTGAATCATCACGTCGAAAAATAATCCGCAAATAGTTTGCCGGAATCTGGTCGGCAACGAATTTCGACCATTCAACAACGTTGACCCCGTCACCATTAAAATATTCGTCAAGGCCAAGGTCGTCGCCACCCCCCTGTTCCAAACGATACACATCCATGTGATAGAGCGGAATTCTGCCACTCTGATATTCCCGAATAATTGTAAACGTCGGGCTTTTAATGGGCCGTTTAATCCCCAGCCCTTTTCCGAGTCCCTTGGTAAAGGTCGTTTTGCCAGCACCTAAATCCCCGTCTAACAGAATGAGGTCTCTTGGCGCCAATAAAGGGGCTAATTTTTCACCAATCGCCATTGTTTGGTCGGCCGACGTTACCGTTAATGTATTTGTCAATTGATCATCACTTCCGTACTAAAATGTTAAGAAACGTTCTTGTTATCTTCATCATATCATAGCAGGCCAGACATCGTTCGTCGGTGACCGATAATAACATTCTTTGCCAGACTTCATCCTCTCTGGCGGAAAAACATCTTCACGATCCCCAAAATCAGATCCCATAACAAAAAATTGCCAGAGCCACCTAATCAAAAATGATTATGCACGTCTGGCAACTGATTTAATTTCAGGCAACACAAAAGTTCATTTTATAAATCGTTTATAGCTTATCTGCCCGACTTACGACTTATCGGCAACAGCTTCAACGGCGGTAATAATTGCCACCTTATAAACGTCGTCCTCGCTCGTCCCACGGGAAAGATCATTGACCGGCTTGTTAAGTCCTTGAAGCAGTGGTCCTAAGGCTTGGAAGCCGCCCAAACGTTGCGTTATCTTGTAACTGATATTACCAGCATTCAAGTCTGGGAAAATAAAGACGTTGGCGTGGCCGGCAACTTTTGAACCCGGCGCCTTTTTCTCGGCAACGGAAGGCACAACCGCAGCATCAAATTGTAATTCACCATCAATTGGAACGTCCGGTGCTTTTTGTTGGGCCAGCTTGGTGGCTTCCTGCATCTTGGTTACCATGTCGCCCTTGGCCGATCCCTTGGTGGAGAAACTCAACAGTGCCACTTTAGGATCAATGTCGAATAACTTGGCAAATTCAGCACTCGTAACCGCAACGTCAGAAACCCCTTCAGCATCCAGATCCATGTTAATTCCGGCATCAGCGTAGAGGTATCTCAAGTCGTCTCGAATGAGCAAAAACGACCCGCTGATCAACTTAATACCAGGCTTTGTTTTAATAATTTGGAGAGCTGGCCGGACCGTATCACTGGTTGGATGATTGGCACCGGAAACCATGCCGTCAATTTTATCCATGTAAACCAAAGTTGTCCCAAAGTAGTTGGGGTCTTTCAACCAGTCACGCGCTTTAGCTTCATCAGTTTTACCCTTACGGCGTTCAACGATTGCGGCGACCATCGCGTCAATTTGATCCTTAGGCTGGTTCAGGTAGTCCATGATTTCAACACCGGTTAGATCGATATTGGCATCACCGGCAACCTTTTGCACCTCATCGGCCGTTCCAAGAACAACCGGCTTAATTAGCCCATCTTTAGCTAGCCGGCTGGCGGCACCAAGAATCCGGGCGTCATTACCTTCAGGAAAAACAATGCTGATATTTTTCCCGGTGATTTTCTGCTTAAGACTATCAAATAGTTCCATGACATAATCCTCCAATTCATGCATTCACATGCAAATTACCTTGTATTAAGATGTCTGGGTGACCTTCTCCGGCAATTGCCAGTTAATCGGCTCCTCACCCATTGCGACCAAGGCTTCGTTGGTTTTTGAAAATGGCTTCGAACCAAAAAATCCTCGATTCGCGGATAATGGGCTTGGATGGGCCGACTGCAAGACAACGTTGGTATCAGTGTCAATCAGCGAAATCTTATCCCGAGCTGCTCTTCCCCATAAAATAAAGACAACTGGTTGTTCACGGGCGGACAACTTTTTGATTGCGGCGTCCGTTAACTGCTCCCAGCCCTTTCCCTTATGAGAAAAGGCCTGGCCATTTCTGACCGTCAAGACCGAGTTCAACAACAGAACCCCCTGCTTGGCCCAGCTGACTAAGCATCCATGTGAAACCGGCTTAATTCCGAGATCAGACTGAAGCTCCTTATAAATATTTTGCAGCGACGGTGGAATTTTCACCCCCGGCATCACTGAAAAGCTTAACCCTTGGGCTTGGTGCGGTTCATGATAGGGATCCTGTCCCAAGATCACAACTTTTACCTTGCTGAAAGGCGTCAGCTTGAACGCCTCAAAAATATGATTCATATCCGGATGAATATATTGCGTTTTATATTCGGATATTAAAAATTGGCGTAACTGCTGATAATAAGTTTTTTCAAATTCCGGTTGTAAAACATCCCACCAGTCATTTTTTATAAACGGTTTCATTCCCAACACCTCACGTTTTATTCTACCATATCCATTTCCAAATAACATCAGCGTATCTCGATTGAATCCGTGGTAAAATGGTCATATTAAACGAAAAGGAAATGTCTCTATGAGTCGAAAAATCCAAATTAATTTGTCCGAATTGGACCACACAAGATCATGTCGAATCATTGACGAATATAAAGATACAAAGTACCTAATCGTTGGCAAGTGGGGCCTGGTTTCCGACACGTTTTCCGTTTACTCTCTCACCGGTGAAGTGCTGGCAACTGTCCGCCAACAATCCTTAGGGACAACCCCGCGGTTTGACATCTTTTACCTGCATCAGTTCATCGGCAGTTCGGTCATTCACTTTTCGATGCACTACACAACCCTGTATATCAACGGCATCAATTGGTTGATTATTGGCAACCAAGAAAAGCAGTCCTATACCATTACCCACGGCCGTCAAAAGATTGCCAGTATTAAATCTTACGCCCAGGCTGATCAAGTGATTCGCTTGATGGACGTCGGCGACATTAAGCATGAACCAATTGTCGCGCTCATTGCCGCAATTCTGAATCACCCATCCCTGGTTCATACCGCAAAACTCAATCTTCGAACGTTGGCCAAGTATCCCAAGGGAGTTAAACCATCACTTGGCGAATTTCATTTGTTTAAAAAATGACCCCTCCCTCAGTCACAATTTAACTAACCCAGCACAAAAAAGGAGCAATTTGGCGCACAAAGCCGAATCGCTCCTTTCATTTATCCTAACCTAATAGTGCTTCATAACTCGTTCAATTGACCGTTTCTCGTCACGGCGCTTAATGGTTTCTCGCTTATCGTACTCGCGCTTTCCTTTAGCGACCCCAATCAACGCCTTGGCAAACCCCTTTTTCAAATAGACCTTCAAGGGGACAATGGTGACCCCCTTGTCTTGGGTTGCCTGGGCGAGTTTACGAATTTCTTTTTTGTGAAGCAACAGCTTCCGATTTCGGAGCGGATCATGGTTAAACTGATTGCCCTGAGCATATTCGCTGATGTGAACATTCATCATGTAAGCTTCGCCATTACGAATCTGGACAAAACCATCCTTTAGGTTAATCCGCCGGGCACGAATCGATTTAATTTCAGTTCCGGTGAGAACAATGCCCGCTTCATAAGTCTCAAGAATCGAATAATCGTGACGGGCTTTTTTGTTCTGCGCCATCAGATTATCGTTATTTTGCTTATGCTTTCCTTTGGCCATCTCATCACCTACTTTTTTTGATCTTTATTTTTTCCGCCGGTTTGATTGATTCTTGGAATTCCGGTTATTCCGATTATTTCGCTGACCACCATGGTTATTACTCTTACTAAAGTGAATATTAGCCCCACCGTGGTTGTTATTATTGTTGTTACCCCGCCGGTCATTATTATGGCGGTGATAATTTTCCTTTGGAAGGTAATTACTGGTTGGCGTGCTCTGTGGATTGACAATGTCAAAGTCAACGGCGCTTTGTTCAATGTCAACATTAACAACTTTAACCCGAATTGGCTGGCCCATCTTATAAGTTCGATGGGTTCGCCGGCCAACCAGTGCCATGAACTGTTCAACGTACTGGTAGTAGTCGTCATCCATTCGGCTGATATGAACTAAGCCCTCAACCGTATTTGGCAGTTCGATAAACAGGCCAAACTTCATTACTGAACTAACGGTACCGTCAAACTCTTCGCCAATATGGTCGGCCATGTATTCGGCCTTCTTCATGGCGTCGGTATCCCGTTCCGCATCAACGGCCCGTCGTTCATATTCAGAAGTTGTGGTGGCAATTTCATCAAGAACGTTGGCATACTTTTTCTTCGTCTCATCATTGATCCCGTTATCTTCGTAATAGTGGATCATCCGATGAACCATGGTATCTGGATACCGGCGAATTGGTGACGTGAAGTGGGTGTAAAATGGTGCGGCCAAGCCAAAGTGACCCAGTGATTGATCAGCGTAACGCGCCTGCTTCAAACTTCTTAACAGCATAACCGAAACCATGGTCTCTTCAGGCTTGCCAGCCACTTTTTTCAAAATATTTTGCAGCGTTTTTGGCTGAATGTGTTCTGGATCTCCCTTAACCGTGATCCCAAAAGCGGTCAGTGTTTCAAAGAAGGTCTTAATTCGATCAGCGTCTGGCTGCTCATGGACCCGGTAAATAAACGGCACGTGTTTTTCGGAGTAGTGGCGGGCAACCGTTTCGTTGGCGGCCAGCATGAAGGATTCAATCATCTTTTCGGCTAAGCCCCGAACGCGCAGCTTAATGTCGATTGGGTGGCCCTTTTCGTCGACAATGATTTCTGCTTCGTTGTCGTCAAAGTCAATGGCCCCCCGCGCATGACGGTGCTTATACAGGATTCGGTGAAGTTCGCCCATTTGTTCAAACATGGGAACCAGATTCTTGTATTCATCCATGGTCTTTTGATCGTGAGATTCAAGAATTTTGTTAACGGCGGTATAGGTCATTCGAGCCTTCGAACGCATTAAACTCGGGTGAATACGGTGCTTAATCACATTCCCGGACTGATCGATTTCCATGTCACAGCTCATGCAAAGACGCAGTTCGCCCTCATTCAGCGAACAAATTCCGTTTGACAATCGCCGGGGCAGCATTGGAATCACCCGGTCCGTTAAATAAACCGAGGTGCCCCGTCGAAAGGCTTCTTTGTCGATGGCGCTGCCTGGTTGAACATAGTGACTAACGTCCGCAATGTGAACACCCAGATGATAATTGCCATTCGGTAACTTCCAAACGGTCACCGCATCATCCAAATCCTTGGATGACTCGCCATCGATGGTAACCAAGTCCTGGTCAGTAATATCTTCACGACCAACCTTTTCAGCATCGGTAACGTGATCTGGAATTGTGTCGGCAGCTTGCAGCACATCTTCCGGAAATTCTGCGGGAATGTTATGCGCATAGACAATCTGAAGAATATCGATTCCAGGATCGTCAACTGATCCAATAACCTCATCGGCAATCCCAACCATGTAGTCGGGATGCTCAGCATTGGGATATTCCACAATTTGGGCGGTTACAACTTCACCCGGCGTTGGCTTGAGACCAACGTCGTTGATGTAAAACTTATACTTCGCAATTTTTTTATCAGTGAGTTTGACTTCACCGAAGTACTTGCGATTCTCGGTCTTGGAAAACGCGCCAACAACCTGTTTATATTTTCGGTCAGTAATGGCCGTGACCTTACCTTCGGGGCCCCGATCAGATCCGGGAGCGGCGGGTTTGACAATTTCCATGTCAACCGTATCGCCGTTGAGGGCATTCATTGTATTATCTGGGGCAATATAGGCATCCGATTCAGTGTCATCATAAGCCACAAAGCCGAATCCCTTATCATTGGCGTGAAAAACGCCGCTTAATTTTTGTTTGTCAGGATTAAGTTGAAACTTCCCATCATCGGTCACGACCGCTAAGCCGTCACGCTCCAAACCAGCAAGTTCTTGGACAATGAGCTTAAACGCTGACGAGCCATGGTACCGTAAAACATCGGCAATTTTCTCAACTGAGAATTCATTGTCGGGATAAGTCCGCAGTACGTTTTCAATTTGAGTTTTCAATTCTTTATCTTGCAATCTGTATTCCTCGTATTATTCATAAAGTTTAGTCAAAAAATTACTTAAATCTGCTTCCAGCTGCTGATGAGCCGAGTTAACGGTAATCATATGTGAGGCATCCGGGTATTCGTGATAGGTAACGTGGGTATTCACCAACTGATCCTTCACTAACTGGCTGCTCTGCGGATTGACAATTTCATCCTTGAGTCCCTGACCAATGAAGTATGGCTGGTGAATTTTAGGAAGATCCTTGGCAACCGTAGCACTAAAGGCACTAATTTGGGCCAGCAGATCATCAATATGATCATCCAGCCATTGCAGGTTATCCGCCATGATGGCTGGATCCGTTTTATAGCGCAAATAGTTCGCTTTAGCCATCTGCATAAACGTTTGGTGAACGCTGAACTGACGCTTGCGCACGATTGGCGAACCAAACGAGCCGCCACCAACTAAATCGGGCGTCATTTCCAATGCTCGGGCCGCAAAAATCCCCCCAAGAGAAATCCCAAAAATACTGATTTGTGTGAACCCCTTACTACGCATGAAATCAATGGCTTTCTGGGTATCCTGCCACCAGATTTCCGGGGAGCCCTGCAAAATGATATCTTTGAAATCAGGCGTGCCGTGGCCGGTCAAAAGCGGCGCGTAAATTGAATAATCGCTTCGTTCCAGCCGGCGAGCGAGCAGGCGCACGTCGACCGGTCCACTAGCGAAAGCGTGCATGAGTATAATTGCTTTGGGACCGTGTTCGAAGTAAAAAGACGTCGTTGGTGCTTGCATCATCTATCATTCCCTTCTGCGTTCCATACTCAATTATAATAAAAATCCCCCTGTATTTAAACAGGAGGATTAAATACTAATGAGATGATACCCAAACGAGTCCTAATGAAATCAAGAAAAAGATGATTCCTAAAACCAGGGTTGTTTTCTGCATGAATGCTTCAAAACCACGGGGCTTCTGCTTGGCAAACAAGTCATCAGCGCCACCAGTTAAGGCAGACATGGCGTCATTAGTCTTTGATGGTTGCATTAAAACTGCGATTGTAATCAAGACACAATCGATCAATAGTAATGTGATCAATAAGTTATACACGATACAGCCTCCTACCGTCAATCGGCTTAATACTACTCCTACTAAGTTAACACATTTATGCAGTTTATTCCACACTTACCATTAACTTTCTGAGGTCAAGCGGGTCAACGTTTCGGTGATTCGGTGCTGATTTTTGGTGGAAACATTGATATAAAGCGTGTCCCCCCACCGAAGCGGTGTCTGCCCGGACGGGACAATTTCAATGCCATTTCGAACGATCTTCGTCAATAACGATCCCGCCGGCCAATTAATCTGGCGAACCAGCTTGCCATCAATTTGTGAACCGGCAAAAACCGGCTTGGTAATTTGAACGGTTCTGCCCAAATCGTTGGCCTTTGTATTTTGAAGTAATTGTTGAAGCATTGCGTAATAGACCGGCTTGCCGTTTAAGGCGTCCAACACGCCATAGGCAACCAGGGAAACGACCGCCAGTCCAAGGAGGTGTGTGAGCGTGCCAACCATCTCAGTGATGAGTAAAATTGCTGTAAACGGGGCCTTACTGATGGCCGCAAAGTATCCGGCCATCCCCATAATCACAAAGCTGGAGAAGTATTCTGGGCTGACCCAGCCGATGGCGATCGCCAGGCTGCCGACAATCGCCCCAATTAGGCCGCCAAGGCACAGAATTGGCAGGAAAATACCACCGGGCAGGCCACTGCCATACGAAATCATTGAGAAAATAAATCGGATCAGGAAAAATCCACACAATACAATCGTCGAATAACCCGCCGCATTCAGGTGAACAATAATGTCACTCCCACCGCCAAGTAATCGGGGAAAGAACATGCCTAACGGGATCACCAAAAGTAACGGGATCACGCCATCCAAATACCATGGGAGACGCCCAACTTTTTGATACCAGGCACTGACCCGTAAAATCACCATTTGGTAAAAGCGGCCAAGGATGCCCAGGATGATGCCCAGGATCACGACCCAATAAAAGTATTGCAGCGGCATTGGGTTACTTTTCATATACAAGACGGGCTTAAGGCCAAATACATAGGTGGCAACCATGTCGGAAGTCACCGCCGACGTGAGTGAAATCACCCAAATATTCGTGGAAAAGTTATGATAGATTTCTTCCAGAACAAATAACGTACTGGCAATCGGAGCATTGAACGCCGCACTGAGTCCCGCAGCTGCCCCACTTGAAATCAGGACTTGCCGATCGAAGCCGACCTGCTTGGTGAAGTGGGCCACTCCCTGTCCAAGGGTTGACCCCAGTTGAATGGAGGGACCTTCACGGCCAAGATATAGGCCACTACCGATGGCCAAGATCCCGCCGATAAATTTCCGCCAGAGAACCGACCACCAGCGATAATCAATTTCGCCAAGCAGCTGACCTTCAACCTGCGGAATCCCAGATCCCTTAATATCAGGCTGCTGGTGCAGCAGCCAGCCAACGAATAAACCGATGGCGAGGTTGATAACAATCGCGATCAATGCATCCACCGGATGAGCGAGAATCCCGGTATACAATCCCTTCATAACCGCCATCATATGCTGAATCGCCCACCGAAACATCGAAACAGCGGTGCCGGCGAGAATTCCGACAACAATCCCACTGGTGATTGTTTTGATCTGCGACATTTTGTAACTACCGTGTACTTGCACTTTTAACGCATCCTTCAATCAATTCTGATATTAATCATATCACATTGATCAAAATTTCCGGGCAATTTTTGGGCCAACTAATGCCAATAAGAGTCCCAACCCAATCATTTGGCTTTTCTTGGTGCTTGCATCACCAGTTTGTGGGAGACGAGCCACGCTGTGCTGACGACCGGCACGGCGGTGCGTCCGAGATTGGTGACGACGGTTCAAGGACCGGCCGTGGTGACGTTTCAATCGACGCCCTTGCTTTGCCCGTTTATGGCCATTCTTTTTAACGTGATGTTTCTTTGTCTTGGTAGATTTCGCGGTCCGTTTATGAGCTGACTTTTTCTTAACATTCACCCGCTCAGCATCCTTGGAACCGTTATCTGCCAGCGTCTGGCTTGCAGCAGGCGGGTTCGAAATCGCCGTCGTCTGGCTGCTAGCGGCTGGGACGGGTTTAACGGATTCAACGTGATTCTTGGCATATCGAATAGTAACGTCAGCCGGGAACAGCGAATCGAGTTTAACAATGCCTCCTGGATTGCCGACCACGTGGTAGCCTGGAATCACTTGAGCGGTATACGACAATGAATTGCCAAATTTTCCGGTCAGTTGGGTCGTTGCCAAGGCAGCCCCACTTTCATCGACCGCCCTAACTTTAAGAGTAACCGCTTTTCGTCGATAGTGGAGGACATAGCGATTTTGATCGTTGTCAAGGGTCGTCTTTTCCAAATCATAACCAAACAATTCGAAATTTTCGTGCTGGAGCTTTTCAGCTGTTGTATTCATCGATTTTGAATATATTTCAGCTCCGGTTTCGTCGACTGCCTGGACCAGAAATTTCTTCATCTGAGAAGCGGTATTCTTGTGATCTTTCGTATTCTTTGCTGCTTGATGTTTGTGTTGATGCGATTTCTTACTTTTATTAGCCTTGGATTTTTGGTGACCAGATTTTGCAACACCCTGTTTCCCATCAGCATTTGGGGAGGTGACAGACTGATCCGCTCCGTTTTCGACGGGCTGTTTCAAATCCTGGCCGGTTAACTGCGGTTTTTGGGCTGGCAATGTTGCCGGATCCTTTTTCTTATCATCAGTTTGTGAAACGACTGTTTCCGGTTTGTTTTGGGTCTTGTTTTCGCCAGAGTCTTTGCCGGATTTTTGTTCCGAAATTTTTCCCTGTTTTGAGTCTTGAGGAGTTTCGCTGGTTTTGGCACCGTCAGTTTTGGATGGGCTAACAGTTTGATCCGAATGACTAACTTTACCGTTCTTGATGGCGGACTCGTTAGAATGACCATCTTTGTCGGTTGTCCCAGGTTGAACGGCCGGCTTGGACAGGCTTGTTGATTCCGGATTAACAGCTAGTTGGCCTGCTTCAGCGTCCTTTGTCAATTTCCGACTTGGTTGATGGGCATCGACGACTACGGGCTTCTGGTCGTGGCTAACCGTAACCCCAGATGTTGATTCAGGCTTATCAGCCGAGACGGATTTCTTCGTTTCTGGTTGCGGCCGCATCGTTTTCGTAGAAGCTGTGGGCTTTTCCTGAGAATTTTGATCAGTTTTTGCCACTTTTGAATCAATCGTTTCAACGGCCTTTTTCAAACCACTTTCTGGGGTGCCGACTTTTTGATCAGTTGGTTTGAGGGTTTCTGGCTTTGGAGTTACCAGTTTTGGCGCTTGAGGGGTTGCCGTTGCTGGCTTTTCTGGTGAAATTGGTTTTGGAGCAACCTTTTGATAGTGAGCCTCAACAACCTCGCTTACACTTGAAATTTTATTAACTAATCGTGGCCCATTTTTCGAGATATACCCAGGAATTGTAGGCAGATCAACCTTATAAGAACCCCCAACTGTTAGTGGCAAGTGATTAAGAAGCAGATCATCTTTAATAATTGTTCCCGTTTCATCAACAAATCTTACCGTGAGAGTAGCTTGCTTTCCGTCGTACTCGACATAATGGGTCCCATTTTTTGAATCAGCCTGAGTGTATGTGATCTGCGTTAATTTCGGAATATACCCTTCAAATGGATCAACTTCGTATAGAATTGAAGACCCCATATGGCTCGTTAGAGGTCCATGATCTTTATAACTGACCTCACGATTTCCTTCCGAATTTATCGAATTGAGTTTTGACGCAATCATAACACTCCACGTCTTCGCCCCCTCATCAGTCACCACGACTCGTTGCTGGGGAGTCTCCGCCGCATGGCTCACCGCCGGAGTCATCAAACTCATCAATCCAACTGAAAACAATAATAACTTTTTCAAACTAAAAACCTCCATTTTGTATGCTTAATATTAAATACGCAAAATGGAGGTAAAGTTCTTGAATTAAATTTTAAACCAACAAAAAAGACCGCATCACTGCGATCCTTTTCATACTCTTAAAAATTACTTGTTTTGAATGTCTTCGCGAGCTTGTTCTGAAAGGTTATAGAATGAGTGAATTCCCTTGTATTCAGAAACATCGCCAAGTTGATCTTCAATTCTCATCAATTGATTGTACTTAGCAATTCGTTCGCCACGGCTCATTGAACCAGTCTTGATTTGACCAGCATTAAGGGCAACAACCAAGTCAGCAATCGTGGTATCTTCAGTTTCACCTGAACGGTGTGAAATGATCGCAGTGTAACCTGCTTCACGAGCCATTTCAACGGCACGGACGGTTTCAGTCAAGGTACCGATTTGGTTCAACTTGATTAAGATGGCATTGGCAACGCCCATCTTGATACCCTTCTTAAGGTAATCGGTGTTGGTAACAAACAAGTCATCACCAACGATTTGAACTTTCTTGCCAAGGCGCTTAGTAGCCATCTGCCAATCTTCCCATTCGTTTTCATCGAGTGGATCCTCAATTGAGATAACTGGGTATTTGTCAACAATGCCTTCAAGCAAAGTAACAAATTCGTCAGCAGTGTATGACTTGCCGTCACCCTTTAAGTCGTACTTCTTAGTTTCAGTATTGTAGAATTCTGATGCGGCACAGTCAAAGGCAATCGCAATGTCTTTACCTGGCTTGTAGCCGGCACGTTGGATAGCTTCAACAAGGATTTCAAATGGTTCCTCGTTGTTCTTCAAATCAGGTGCGAAACCACCTTCATCACCAACGGCAGTTGAGTAACCGCGTTCGTTCAACAAGTTCTTCAAGTTATGGAATGTTTCTGAACTCCAACGGATGGCTTCCTTGATTGAAGGCGCACCAACTGGCATAATCATGAATTCCTGGAAGTCAACCTTGTTGTTGGCATGCTTCCCACCATTGATAACGTTAAGCATTGGGGTTGGCAACAGGTGAGCGTTAAATCCGCCAAGGTAATTGTACAATGGCATTTCCAACTCATCAGCAGCGGCACGAGCAGCAGCAAGTGAAACGCCAAGAATTGCGTTAGCACCCAGTTTACCCTTGTTAGGAGTTCCGTCCAATGCGATCATGGCTTTATCAATTGCCAATTGATCAGTAACGTCATAGCCAACGATTTCTTTGGCGATAATGTTATTTACATTGTCAACGGCCTTTGTAACGCCTTTGCCCATGTAACGGTCCTTGTCACCATCACGGAGTTCAACGGCTTCGTGTTCACCGGTTGAAGCACCAGAAGGAACAATTCCGCGACCCATTGCACCTGCTTCAGTATATAATTCAACTTCAACAGTTGGGTTACCACGAGAGTCGAGAACCTCACGGGCATAAATATCAGAAATAATTGACATATTTTTTTCTCTCCTTAGCGAAAGTTGTGACCTTTTAAACAAGGTTCAACTCAATTTTATTAGTTTACCGCCCAAGTTTCAACATAAAACTGGAATCTTATCTTATTTTTGTAAAAAGTTTGCAAGATTCAGGAACGAATCGGGTTTCAAACTCGCCCCACCAGCCAAAACGCCATCGATATCGGTCTGAGCCATAATATCGTCAGCATTTTCATCATTCACACTACCACCATATAACACCCGAATCTGATTGGCAATGTCATCTGAATACAAATCAGCGATTGTTTGACGAATCAGATAACAGCCCTCTTCGGCTTCATCGGTGCTGGCGGTTTTGCCGCTGCCAATCGCCCAGCTTGGCTCGTAGGCTAAAATAATCGTTTTTGCCTGATCACTGGTGACCGATTTTAATGCATTGGTAACCTGACTAACCACCCAAGAAATGCGGTCGGCCGATTGACGACGACTCATCGTTTCATCACAACAAATAATCGGCGTCAGGTGATTACGGAAAGCCGCGTGAACCTTTTTGTTGATAATATCATCGGTCTCGTTAAAATACTTGCGTCTCTCCGAGTGACCAATAATCACGTGGGTAACACCCATTTCGTTGAGGGCTGCGGGACTCGTTTCCCCGGTGTAGGCCCCGGTATCTTCATAAAAGCAATTTTCAGCTGCGATAATAAGCGGTGAATCAGCATTGTGCTTGATCATACTTTCCAAAAACAATGGTGATGCGGCAATACAGGTCTCAGTCACTTTTGGATCAGGAAGCTTGCCCTTGATATCGTCAAGAAAGGCCACGGCCTCATCCACCGATAAGTTCATTTTCCAATTACCGGCAACGAACGGAATCCTCATATTCAAATCATTCCTTTACAATTAATAGCTTAAAATTATTGTACCAAAAGAAAGACCAAAAACCACGGATTAACACAGTCCCAATTTGTCAGGATCATAAAAAAATCCCGTCAAAGCGGGATTTTTCTATGATTATTTATTATCGATAGCAGCGATTCCTGGAAGGGTCTTTCCTTCAAGATACTGAAGTGATGCGCCACCACCGGTTGAAATATGGGTCAGTTTGTCAGCAACGCCGAGTTGTTTAACGGCAGCAGTTGAATCACCGCCACCAACAATGGTTGTTGCGTCAGTTAATGAGCCAAGGAACTCACCAACTTTAAGGGTTCCCTGAGCAAAGTTTGCCATTTCGAATACGCCCATTGGGCCATTCCAAACAACTGTTTTCGCGTCATGAAGAACCTTTTCAAAAGCATCAATTGACTTTGGACCGATGTCCAGTGCCATCCAGCCATCGTCAATATCGCCTTCGACAACCTTGTGTTCAGCATCGTTGTTAAAGCTCTTAGCTACAACGTTGTCAGTTGGCAGAACAATCTTGTCGCCGCCCTTTTCAAGGATGTTCTTAGCAACTTCAATCTTGTCCTTTTCAACCAATGAGTCACCAACTTTAATTCCCTTAGCAGCATAGAATGTATAAGTCATCCCACCACCAATGATGATTTTGTCGGCTTTGCTCAATAAGTTGTCGATAACCCCAATTTTATCAGAAACCTTGGCGCCACCAAGAATGGCAACAAATGGGCGTTGTGGATTGTTAACAGCTTCGCCTAAAAATTGGATTTCTTTTTCCATTAAGAAGCCGGCGGCAACTGGCTTACCAGCCTTGTGCATTGCTTCGGCAATTCCAACGTTTGAAGCGTGTTGACGATGCGCAGTCCCAAATGCATCGTTAATGTATTCGTCACCTAATGAAGCCCAGTATGCGCCAAGCTTGGCGTCATTTCCAGATTCACGCTTAACGTATTCACCGTTTACAACATCCTCATAACGCGTGTTCTCAACCAAAAGCACACTGCCATCAGTCAAGTTGTTAACGGCATCTTCAAGCTGCTTACCTTCAGTGACAGGAACAAAGGTCACTGGTTTGTTCAGCAAGTTTGAAAGGCGTTCGGCAACGGGGCGCAAAGAAAGACCCTTTTTGTCTTCTTCCTTCTTAATCCGGCCTAAATGTGAGAATAAAATGGCCTTCCCCTTATGATCCAAAACAAATTTGATTGTTGGTAATGCAGCCTGGATTCGGTTGTCATCACCAATAACGCCATCCTTAATCGGAACATTAAAGTCAACGCGCATCAAGACTTTTTTGCCCTCAAGATCTAAATCAGAAACTGTTAATTTTGCCAATTTAGGAACCTCCTACATACAATATTGTTTGTGATACTTAGAACATGCACTTAGATAACAAAAGACGGAGAAGACACCCTCCTCCGCCGATTGCCTACGTTAATTATTAAAGTGAAGCAAACTTCAACAAGGTACGAACCATGTTGCAAGTGAAGCCCCATTCGTTATCATACCAAGCAACGGTCTTAACAAGTTGGTCGTCACCAGCAGTTGTAACTTCAGTTTGAGTTGGGTCAAATACTGAACCATGGTTGTCATCGATAATATCAGTTGAAACAATTTCATCATCGTTGTAACCAAATGCTTCGTTATCAACAGTGTGCTTCTTCATAGCTTCGTTAACTTCGTCAGCAGTTACTTTCTTATCAAGAACTGTAACCAATTCAGTTAATGAACCATCAATAACGGCAACCCGTTGTGCGTGACCCATAACCTTACCGTCAAGATCTGGAATAACCAAACCAATTGCCTTAGCAGCACCAGATGAATGAGGAATCGTGTTTGCGCTGGCAGTACGGTTGTTACGACGCTTCTTAGTCTTAGGACCATCAAGAATTTGTTGTGATGCAGTAAATGCATGAACAGTTGTCATAGTACCAACTTTAACACCGAATTCTTTGTTCAAGAAGTAAAGCATTGGTGCCAAGCAGTTAGTGGTACATGAACCAGCTGAAACGATAACATCGTTTGAGTTAAGAACGTCCAAGTTAACACCAGGAACAACGGTCTTGATAGGACCAGCAGGTGCTGAAATCAAGACCCGCTTTGCGCCGGCATTGATATGAGCTTGAGCTTTTTCTTCGGATGTGTAAAAACCAGTACATTCAAGAACGAAGTCAACGCCATCGTTTTTAACCCAAGGAAGGTTAGAAGCATCTTTTTCAGCGTAAACCGGAATTTCTTTACCATCAACAACGATACCCTTGTCAGTTGATGAAACCTCGCCAGGGAAACGGCCATGGGTTGAATCATACTTCAAAAGGTAAGCCAACATTGAAGGAGTTGTTAAATCGTTAATTGCGGCAACTTCGATTTCATCGGAGTGTAATTCGTGAATTCGCTTGAATGCCAGACGGCCAATACGGCCAAAACCATTAATACCAATCTTTACAGTCATACTGTGTTTTCCTCCTTTAGGAAATAAGAAAATATTATCAGTAATACAATCCACATCGTACCACTAATTGAAAACAAAGTCAGCACCCTTTGTGAACCTAATCTCAATGCGGGCGCATCGAGTAAATTGAAATATTACCCAAATACGAGTATAGCAGACCCCCAAATAATTGCAACGAGTTCCGGTGCTAGTAACCGCTTTCACGAACACCTTTTTAATTTCACTTGAAAAATGTCGCGAGTTCTAGTATATTGGTATAGTAAGTTTTGTTACAACAACTGATTTGCGCTTGTAGTGTAATGGATCGCACGTAAGATTCCGGTTCTTGAGATGAGGGTTCGATTCCCCCCAAGCGCACTAGGCATCATCATCGAGCATCAATTAAAAGCGCCATTTTGAAAGTCGTTTTCCACCTTTCAAAATGGCGCTTTTGTTTTGACATTATTCGGTTTCCATTTGCCGGCGAACCCGGTTCAACAGCAGCAGCGTCATGAGCGCGACGACTGTGAATATGCCACCGCCTAATCCCAACCAGTTTAAGCCAAAGTGGGTCACGATCCCCCCACCGGCCGCGGAACCAACCGCAATCCCAACGTTATTGAAGATCGAAATCAACGAGGATGCGAGAACCATCGATTGGGGATAGTCCTGTTCTGCGACCGCTAAATAAAACATTTGCATCGGCGAGTTGAGCAGGTACATGGTCATCCCAAGGCAAAATAGACAGACCAACCCAAGCCACGGCATTGCAAATACAAAGCTCAATGCGATCAACGTAATCGCCTGAATGATAAAAACGCGTTCCATGGATTTCAGCCCATTACCATTGGCAAGGCGCCCACTGAACTGGTTACTAAACAGCGAGGCCAACCCAAAGATAAAGAGAAACGGCGTCACGAACGCGTTGGGAAAGTGTAAACCACCGGTCACAATTGGCCGCAAGTATGTATATACAACGTAAACCCCGCCCAAATTTAACACTGGCAGTAAAATCCCCAACAAAATCCGCTTATCCTTGAACAGCTGGAGTTGATCCAGCAACCCGGTTGTTGCCCCCTGAGTCAGATCACTTGGCAATGAGAGCATAAACATGAACGCAATCACAACTGAGATTGCGACTATCAGCCAAAACGCGACCCGCCAGCCAACTTGATCACTAATCCAGGTGCCAATTGGGACCCCAAAGACTGAGGCAATACTATAACCAGAGAAAACCCAGGAAATCAGCCAGGCCCGCTTTTGCGGTGGCGCAATCACCGCAGCAAAGGTAATGGCGATCGACACCATGATCCCAGCGACCACGGCATTTAAAATTCGGGAAACCGCCAGAAGAAAGTAACTGGTGGCAACTGCCGTTAACACGTTAGAAGTGATGAAGACAATTAATAGTCCCAACATCACCCGACTCAATCGGTGCTTTCCAACCAGCATCGACAAAACCGGTGTCGTAATTGCGTAGACAATGGCAAATAACGTGACCAGAAACCCAATTGCTGAGATCCCCACGTGAAATGAACTTGCAAGGTCGTTAATTATCCCGACGATGATAAACTCGCTCATCCCTAATATGAAGCCAATGGAAATCAAAATGAAGCTTTGAACCTTAAATGTTTTCATATACCCCCCTTACCCGTTCCGAAAACAAAACAGCTGGACACTTGTCTCAATAATTCGAACACTCAAAATATTAGCATAGGCGTCACAGCGGTACAATACGAAAACCAAAAGAAGTTTCGATTAATGGCGGTGCGGTTCACTTGAATGGGCTCCTCAAGTTACAAACGATCGGTAGAGCCCAGGTTTATGAAAATTTCGCTGATGAAGACACCAAAAAAAGATCGGAATAATTATCCCGATCGTAAAGTTAGCGAATGACATTTTGAATGATAATCTAATCGTCTACGTCGTGAAAATCAACGCCTTCCTTAGCGTAGAAGTCGAGGATTGATTGACGTTGATCCATAAATTTAGGCGGTAATGATAATTGCGATCCCATTGTCAGAATCGGCTCCTCTAGTGAGAATCCAGGCGCCATAGTGGCTAATTCGATCCGGTTATCGCCAGGATCACGGACATAAATGCTCTTGAACCATCCGCGGTCGGCATACTCTTCCCGATTCAGATGCATTGCCTCAGCCTTATCCCAGAACTCGAACAGCACCTTTTCGCTGGGAACCTGAAGGGCAATATGATCGATGCTCCCCCGACCAAATCGGGTTCGTTCGTCGGGATGATCACTCTTAAACAGCTCGATAGACTGCGGGCCATCCAGTGCCACTTGATTATCCTGAATTGGGATGCCCAACCAGTCGTGAAAGAAACTCGCCGTCGCATCCGGATCCGGGACGTGCATTTCGGTTCCTAAGAAACCGCTAATTTGAAATTCTGGTGGAATGCCATTATTCGGAACCACTCGCCAATCCGTCAATTTATCAGGCGTTTCAATCATTTTAACTTCAATGTTGTCAGGATCAGCAAATTGAATCCCATTTTCCATTTCGGTTACAGGGAACCCATTTTCGCTCATCCGACTATTCCAAAAGTCAGCACTGCCCTGAGAAATTGCGAGCTTGATGTTATTGAAGAAGTGCTTCCCATCCGTTCGGCGTCCCAGTAACGGCAATACGAAAAAGGTCACCACCGTCCCCGGCGTGCCTAAATAGTCGCCATAAAATAAGTGCCGAATTCTGATATTCTCCTGATTAACGGTATTTTTAACCAGCCGCATTCCTAATATTTTGGTGTAGAAATGGATATTCTGCTTTGCATCTCGAGTTAATAACGAAATATGGTGAGTTCTCATTTTTTCATCCCTCCGGCTCTATATACTATCTGCATTGTATCATGATTGTATGCGCTTTCTAAAAAATGCGACGTTTTCCTTACCAATCGCCATTGCGGCCGACAATTCCGTCACTCATAATTGTTCCAAACAAACCGTCATTAATTTGAGCAAACCATTTGACCTTTTTTGACCAATCAACTAAACTGTATTCATGAACTTGGCGAGAGCCATCTTTCATAAAACCAATAAGGAGGCATACTCAATGAATTTAGTGCCAACCGTTATTGAGCAATCAGCTAATGGCGAACGGGCGTATGACATTTACTCACGTTTGCTAAAAGACCGAATTATCATGTTATCAGGCCCAATCGAAGACGACATGGCTAATGCGATCATTGCCCAATTACTTTTCTTGGATGCCCAAGATTCCGAAAAAGATATTTACCTTTACATCAACTCACCAGGTGGTGTGATCACGTCTGGGATGGCGATTTTCGATACGATGAACTTTGTTAAGGCAGACGTTCAGACAATCGTTATGGGAATGGCTGCTTCAATGGCTTCCGTTCTCGCATCGTCAGGTGCCAAGGGCAAGCGTTTTGCTTTGCCACACGCCCAGGTCTTGATTCACCAACCTTCTGGTGGTGCTCAAGGTCAACAAACCGAAATTGAGATTGCCGCTGAAGAAATTCTGAAGGCTCGTAAGATGATTAATGAGCTCTTAGCTAAGAATTCCGGCCAGCCAATCGAAAAAATCAACAAGGATACTGAACGTGATAATTACTTGACCGCTCAGGAAGCCGTTGATTATGGCTTGTTGGATGGCATCATGAACAACAGTTCCGAAAAGAAATAATCTAATCATTAACCGTCATAAAGGCGATTAATCACCCGACTGAAGCAAACGAGATCGTTTGCTTCAGTCTTTTTGTATCCAATTAAGTGGCCGTTATCTTAGCAGTGAACTTACATGATTGCCAATCGGTTCTGGACAGACTAAAATAAGGATGAATGTTAAGAAATTAACATGATTGATAAGCATATTTACAACGATTTTAATTTAACATAATCGAGGTAGTTATCATGAAATCACAAAGTACAACGACAATGGCAACCAGCCATCAATCCTCAATTCCAGAAACAATCCCCACCAAAATGAAGGCTTGGGAAGTTGTTAAACCGGGGCCAATTGATGGGGCGCAATCTCCGTTAAAGTTCACGACTAAACCGGTACCGGTTCCGCAACGAGGCGAGGTGTTGGTCCGAGTGATTGCCTGCGGTGTCTGTCACACTGATCTACACGTTGCTGAAGGCGACCTCCCCGTTCATCAGGACCACGTCACACCCGGCCACGAGATTGTTGGCAAGGTCGTTAAAAACGGCCCAGCCACGAGTCGATTTAAACTCGGTGACCGAATCGGAATTCCATGGTTACGCTGGACCTGCGGCGTTTGTGAATACTGTCGGGCAGGTAAAGAAAATCTCTGCCCCAACTCACTGTATACTGGATGGGATCACGACGGCGGTTACGCGGAATACGTCACCGTTCCTGAAGGATTTGCCTACCGAATTCCTGAAAGATTCGACTCCCTGACCGCCGCTCCCCTGTTATGTGCCGGGATCATTGGCTATCGGGCGTTTGAACGGGCAAACGTTCCAGCCGGTGGCAGCCTCGGTCTATACGGCTTCGGTGGCTCTGCCCACCTGACCGCTCAATTGGCCATGGACCAAGGAATTGAAGTCCACGTCCTCACGCGTGGTGAAGATGCCCGTAAATTTGCGTTACAGCTTGGGGCAGCCTCTGCCAATGGCGCGTATGATTTGCCGCCGGTTAAACTGGATTCGGCGATCATTTACGCCCCAGTGGGAGATATCGTCCCTAAGGCATTGGAAGCCTTGAAGCCGGGTGGCACGTTAGCAATGGCCGGCATTCATTCCACCGATATTCCCGCGCTTTCGTATACTGATCACATTTTCCACGAGAAAAACCTCACCAGCGTTGAAAGCAATACCCGTCGAGATGGCGAAGAATTTCTGCGGCTTGCGGATCGCTTGGATATTCATCCAGAAATCCATGAATATCCGCTCGCCGATGCGCAAAAGGCGTTAGAATACGTTTCTCATGGGGACATCAAGGGTGCTTGCGTCCTCCGGGTCAGTGAGGGTTAATTATCAAAAAACAATGACAGAAAACTGATTTGGACCACACGTTTAACAACATAATCGTCAGGATATATAAAAGGTGAGACAATCTATCCGGTTGTCCCACCTTTTTCCATATATGATTCAGCATTACTTAAGCAATTTCGCCTTCCCCAAGCTTGCTGGCATATTCATTAATCTTTCGCAATCGATGGTTGATTCCCGACTTGGAAATCGGGCCGCCCTCGACCAGTTCTCCCAACTCCTTGAGACTAACTTCGGGGTGCTTCAACCGGGCACGTGCAACCTGAGCAAGTTTGGGTTCCAACTTATTTAGGCCGATCACGTCATCGATCAGTTTGATATTTTCAATTTGTTTACTGGCAGCGTTCGCAACTTTATTTAAATTTGCATTTTCGCAGTTGACCAGTCGATTAACTGAATTGCGCATGTCCCGGACAATTCGAATGTCCTCAAATTTCAGCATGGAACTGGTAGCGCCAATTAGCTGAAGAAAATCAGCGATCTTTTCAGCCTCCTTGAGATACGTGATGTAACCACTGCGCCGCTTGGTCGTCCGCGCCTTCAAATGGTACTTGTTCATCATTTCAGCAATCATATCATTGTGACTTTCATACAGTGAATAAATTTCCAAGTGATAACGGGACGTCTCTGGATTATTAACCGATCCGCTGGCCAAGAAAGCACCGCGTAAATATGATCGAATCTGCGCGTCGTTTTTAAGCAGCTTTTGCGGGACCCGCTCAACAATCTGGATCCCATCAAATATTTTCAGATCATCCAAAACTTCGGTGGCTTTATCCTCAACGCGCAAGATGTATAAATTATTCTTCTTTAACTTCATTTTACGCCGAACACTCAGTTCGCCGGTGATTCCGTAAAATTTAGACAGCAATTGATACATTCTTCTGGCAATTGCCGGATTTTCCGAAGAGACATTCAGGACAAAATGATGGTGCGATAGTGATAACGAGCCATTAATTCGAATTAAAGCCATCAACTCGGCTTTTGCATTGTCTCGATGGACGGTCAATGCGGTTAATTCTTTTTTGACCTCGCTTGCATATGACATGTATCTGCCCCCTATTCGTCGTCGGTTGAGCGACCGATTAAATTCAGCAATTCATCAGCAACTTCCTGGCCGTTATGAAACGCCCCGCGATCCTTTAACTGCAAAAAGTCTGCGGAGATCACGCGACAACCCATTCTTCTGAGACCGGCAAAATCATGCTTAACCGGCTGGGATACTTCGTTCCATTTTTTATAATCAATGTATTCTGAAGGAACTTCCTTCATATTTACCAGAACCGTGTTGATAAAGTTCATGCCAAGATGCTGGTTTAGTACTCGGACGTGATCCGCCTCGGTAAAGTTTTCAGTTTCGCCCTTCTGGGTCATAATATTACAAATATACACGATGTCGGCAGTTGTTCGTTTGAGGGCGTCGCCGACGTTTTCAATCATCAAATTGGGCAGGATACTGGTGAATAAGCTTCCGGGCCCCAACACAATCTGGTCCGCATCCATGATGGCGTTGACCACTTCGTCAACGGCTTCCGGTTTGTGGGAATCATCATTGGTTTCCACCCATACCCGCTTAATTAACTTGTTGGCCGCCGTAATTTCCGATTCACCACTCATATGGGTCCCGTCGCTAAACTCAGCGTTGAGTTCGAGCGGCTCATTAGCGGCTGGAAAAATATGGCCGTCAACCTTCATCATCCGACTCAAAATTTGAACCGCATCGAAAATCCCGCCGCGTTTTTCAGAAAGCGCCGCAATAATTAAATTACCAATCGCATGCCCCGCAAAAAATTGATCGCTGCTCTTAAACCGATACTGGAAGAGATCGAGCTCCAACTGGGGTAAATCCGAAAGGGCTACCATGACGTTTCGAATATCTCCAGGCGGCACCACGTTAATGTAATTGCGTAAAATACCAGATGAACCACCGTCATCGGCCACTGTGACGATGGCGGTGATATCGACGTGGCGATTTTTTAAATTTTTTAAAATAACTGGAAGCCCAGTTCCTCCACCAATCACGACAATTTTCGGCCGGTGGGTGTGTAGCGCGTCAATCATTAGTTTTCACCCTTTCCCCTATGCCGATCAATGTCGCGATGCGTAATATTAACCGGATACTGAGAATACTTTGCTTTTAAATCATTTCCTAGCCTTTGGGCAATGGCAACCGAACGATGCTGACCCCCGGTACACCCAATGGCAATCGTCAAACTTGCCTTGCCCTCTTTTTCATAACCTGGCAAGGTAAAATTGAGCATGTCACGTAACTTTGTATAAAATTCTTCAGCACCTTCAGAATGCATCACGTAATCCTTCACGGATTGATCCAAGCCAGTCTTAAAGCGCATCTTGGGATCATAGTATGGATTAGGCAGGAAACGAACATCCATGACAATATCCGCGTCCAATGGCAACCCATATTTGAACCCAAATGACATGACTTCCACATGGAATGTATTGGTCGTATCCATCGACTCAAAGTTATGAAAAACTTCCTCACGAAGGCGCCGAGGTGACATATTGGTGGTATCAACCACTAAATCAGCCGCCTTCTTAACGTTGGCCAGCAGATCGCGTTCCTTATGGATGCCATCGATCACCCGCCCATTTCTGGCAAGCGGATGTGCTCGCCGCGTCTCTTTATAACGCGAAACCAATTTGGTATCGGATGAATCAAGAAAGATAATGTCAACATCATCATCTCGACGCAAATCATCAAACATCCCGATAATCTCGTCATAGAAGACTTGTGAACGCAAATCGATGACCAGCGCAATTTTATTAATGTCCCGTTCCATGCGAATTAGTTCCTTGAAGCGGGGGAGCAGTGTTGGCGGCATATTATCCACGCAAAAGTACCCTAAATCTTCAAAGCTCTGCATGGCAACGGTTTTGCCAGCGCCACTCATTCCGGTGATAATCACAAATTGATTGTTTACAGCCATGGTTGTGATTTCCTTTCATTTAACAAACTCATTAGAGTATAACATACCGGGCGTATCATTTTAACCTAAATAACGGTTTTCAAAATAATTGCGGGTTAACAGCCCTCATTGAATCAACAGCCAAGAATAACAAAAAATGGGCCACAGCTCATCGCCTAATGGCCCACATCCGATTTATGCAAATCGTGATTACTTGGATGTTTGGCTGACAGACCGCTTTTTAGCCTGTTCGGTCAACTTTTTATCGCGTATCAAAACTGGCTTTAAATACTGGCCGGTATAACTTTGCTTAGCTTCGGCAACCTCTTCGGGCGTTCCGGTTGCGACAATCCTACCGCCGCCGTCACCGCCTTCAGGGCCAAGGTCAATCAGATGATCGGCATTCTTTACGACATCCAGATTATGTTCAATAATCAGCACCGTATTTCCCTGATCGACTAATTGCTGTAAGACGCCCAGTAACTTCCGAATATCCTCGCTATGAAGGCCAGTCGTCGGTTCATCTAAAATGTAGAAGTTTTTGCCATTTGCTTTCTTATAAAGCTCGGAGGCCAACTTCATTCGTTGGGCTTCGCCACCGGAGAGCGTTGTGGCAGGTTGGCCGAGGGACACATACCCCAAGCCAACGTCCTTAATGGTCTGCAATTTCCTGGTGATCTTTGGAATGGCACTGAAGAAATCCAGAGCTTCCTCAACGGTCATATCAAGAACGTCAGCAATATTCTTACCTTTATACTCAACTTCAAGGGTTTCAGCATTGTACCGTTTGCCGTGACAAACTTCGCATGGCACGTATACATCGGGCAAAAAGTTCATTTCAATCTTTAAAATCCCGTCACCATGACAGGTTTCACAACGCCCGCCCTTAACATTGAAACTGAAGCGGCCCTTCTTGAAGCCTCGTAACTTTGCATCGTTCGTATTGGCAAATAAGCCGCGGATGTCATCAAACACGCCGGTATAGGTCGCTGGGTTACTGCGAGGGGTTCTGCCAATTGGCGTCTGATCAATGTTTACAATCTTTTCAATATTTTTATAACCGGAAATTGACTTATATTTACCAGGACGCTCAGAGTTGTGGTTTAGCTTCTGAGCCAACGCCTTCTTTAAAATATCATTAACCAGCGTCGACTTTCCAGAACCGGAAACGCCAGTCACCACGATAAATTCTCCCAGTGGAAAATCAACCGTAATATTTTTAAGGTTATTTTCAGCAGCCCCGGTCACCCGGACCTTTTTGCCGTTACCCTGACGCCGTTTCTCCGGAACTGGAATAAATCGCTTACCAGCTAGATACTGGCCAGTAATCGAATTTGGTGCCTGGGCAATTTGATCTGGGGTTCCCACAGCCATCACTTTACCCCCATCACGCCCGGCACCTGGACCAATATCCACAATGTAGTCTGCAGCCCGCATCGTGTCTTCATCGTGTTCAACCACAATTAAGGTATTTCCCAAATCGCGCATTTTCTTCAGGGAAGCAATCAACCGGTCATTATCACGTTGATGAAGCCCAATTGAAGGTTCATCAAGAATGTAGAGGACCCCAGACAAATTCGACCCAATCTGAGTCGCCAACCGGATACGTTGCGCCTCGCCTCCAGAAAGCGTCCGTGCAGATCGTGACAGGGTCAGATAATCCAACCCAACGTTGCGCAGAAAAGTTAACCGGTCCGTAATTTCCTTAATAATTGGTTTGGCAATCATTGTATCCTGGTCACCGAAAGTCAGGTTTTCAAAGAAATGTAATTCCGCTGAGATATCCAAAGCAGACACCTTGGCAATATCTTCATTACCGACTTTGACAGCCAGAGCCTTGCGATTCAACCGGTAACCATGACATGTTTGACAAACCAATTCGGTCATATAGCTGCTTAGGTTATTCCGAGTAAAGTCACTGCTGGTATTATGATACCGGCGGTCAACGTTATTGATGACCCCCTCAAACGGTCCATTAACATCCCGAACGCCACCGAAGTCACTTTCCAACTTAAAATGGAAGTTCTTCGTTTTCGAACCGTACAACACGAAGTCGCGGTCCTTCTTAGGAAGTTTCTCAAACGGAACATCCATGTCAACGCCCTGAGCTTTGCAGGCCTGAGCCAGCATGTTTGGGTACCACTTTGACCCAGTTGGGCTCCAAGGGGCTAAGGCTCCGTCATTCAACGTCTTTGATTTATCTGGAACCACCAAGTCAGGATCAACTTCGAGCTTCATTCCCAACCCGTCACAATCAGGACAAGCGCCGATTGGTGAGTTAAACGAAAAGAGCCGGGGTTCGAGTTCACCGACCGTAAACCCACAAATTGGGCAAGCGTAGTGTTCTGAAAAAACCATTTGGGGCCGTTCCCCCAGAAAATCGGCCGTCGCATAGCCGCCGCTTAACCGTAGGGCCGCTTCCAAGGAATCAGACAGCCGGTTATTAATTCCGTCTTTAACGACGATTCGGTCAATCACGATATTAATATCATGTTTTTTATTCTTGTCTAAATCAATTGGGTCGTCCACATCATGCGTTTCGCCATCAACCTGAACCCGAACGAAGCCTTCGCGCTTGATTTTCTCGAACACCTTTTTGTGCTGCCCTTTACGGCCCCGGACAATTGGAGAGAAAATTTGCAGCTTTGTTCGTTCAGGCAATTTCATAATTTGAGAAATCATTTGGTCAACCGATTGACTGGTGATCACCGTTCCGTCATTTGGACAGATGGGAACGCCAACTCGTGCCCAAAGTAACCGGAAATAATCATTAATTTCCGTGACCGTTCCAACTGTGGACCGCGGGTTCTTAGAAGTCGTCTTTTGGTCAATGGAAATGGCCGGACTTAACCCTTCGATCGAATCAACATCCGGTTTATCCATCTGGCCCAAAAATTGACGGGCGTACGACGACAGGCTTTCAACGTACCGGCGTTGCCCTTCCGCGTATAGCGTGTCAAATGCCAACGAACTTTTGCCGGAACCAGACAGGCCCGTCATTACGACCAGTTTATTTTTAGGAATCGTCACGTTCACGTTTTGCAAATTGTGTGCGCGCGCGCCGCGGATTATTATTTTATCATTTGCCAAACTCAAATCTCCTTTAACTAATCTGCGCCTTTAATTCCATGATTGTATCACGCAGAGTTGCGGCTTGCTCAAAATCAAGCTTCTTGGCTGCTTCCCGCATTTCATCGGTTAACTTGCTCAACATTGACTTTTGATCCTTCGTACTCATTTGTTCAAAATCGCTTTCAACAAAATCATCCTTTTCACCACTATCGTCAGTTGATTTCGTAATCGAGATTGCGTCGCGAATCGGCTTAATAATGGTTTTCGGCGTAATGCCGTGTTCCTGATTGTACTTAATTTGAATGGCCCGTCGGCGAGCAGTCTCATCCATCGCGGCCTTCATCGAATCAGTAACCGTATCAGCGTACATAATAACGGCCCCGTGTTCATTTCGTGAAGCCCGGCCGATGGTTTGAATAAGCGATCGCTCATTACGCAGAAAGCCTTCCTTATCAGCATCCAAAATTGCGACCAGGGACACTTCGGGCACGTCAATCCCTTCACGCAACAGGTTAATGCCGACCAGCACGTCAAATTTACCCAGACGAAGATCCCGAATAATCTGGGTTCGCTCAAGGGTTTTAATGTCTGAATGCAGGTACTTGACCTTGATTCCCAAATCCTTCAGGTAGTCGGTTAAATCCTCGGCCATCTTTTTTGTCAGCGTTGTCACAAATACCCGTTCATGCTTATCAACCCGCTTATTGATTTCACCAACCAGGTCATCCATCTGGCCCATAATTGGCCGAACGTCAACCGTTGGATCTAGTAAGCCCGTTGGCCGAATGATTTGTTGGACAACGTCCTTGGTCTGATCCATTTCATAGGGACCGGGCGTAGCAGACATATACACCACTTGATGAACCCGCTTTTCAAATTCGGGTAATGTGAGCGGCCGATTATCAAGCGCACTTGGCAGCCGGAAACCGTAGTCAACCAGCTGCTGTTTCCGAGCCCGATCACCATTGTACATCCCGCGAATTTGTGGCATGGTTTGGTGAGATTCATCAACGACGGTCAGGTAATCGTCTGGGAAAAAGTCCAGTAGCGTAAACGGCGGCTGGCCGGGCTTTCGCCGGTCCATAAACCGTGAATAATTTTCAATTCCGCTGGTATAACCCATTTCCCGCATCATTTCAATATCATACGTCGTCCGTTGTTTGAGCCGTTGCGCCTCGAGCAGTTTGCCTTCTTTTTCAAACTTGGCAACCTGATCGTCCATCTCCTGTTTAATTTCTGGAAGTGCCAGTTTCATCACATCATCACTGGTCAAAAAGTGAGTTGCCGGAAAAATGGCAATATGCTCCCGATCACCAATCACTTCACCAGTTAGAGTATCAACTTCCCGAATTCGGTCAATTTCGTCGCCAAAAAACTCTACCCGAAAAGCATGTTCATCCCAGGAAGCCGGAAAAATTTCAACAACGTCGCCATGAACTCGGAATCGACCCCGTTGAAAATCAATGTCGTTTCGATCATATTGAATATCTACCAACTGCCTTAACAGATGATCCCGTTCAATATTTTGACCGACTCGAAGTGACACAACGTGATTGCGGTACTCGCTGGGATCCCCCAAACCAAAGATTGATGAAACAGACGCCACTACAATCACGTCATTGCGTTCCAACAACGAACTCGTGGCTGAATGTCGGAGTTGATCGATTTCATCATTAATGGAGGAATCCTTCTCAATGTAAGTATCACTCGAAGGCACGTACGCTTCTGGTTGATAATAATCATAGTAACTTACAAAGTACTCCACAGCGTTATGTGGGAAAAATTCCTTAAACTCACCGTATAATTGCCCAGCCAGCGTCTTATTGTGGGACAACACCAAAGTCGGTTTATTGACCTGCGCGATCACGTTAGAAATTGTAAAGGTCTTCCCAGTCCCAGTCGCGCCCAACAGGATCTGGGCCTTCTTGCCCTCATCGATGCCAGAAACTAGTTTCTTGATGGCCGCTGGTTGGTCGCCAGTTGGCTTGTATTTAGATACCAGATCAAATTTATGATCATTTTCTCGTTCGATCAATCAAAATTCCCCCTGACTGAAAATCGAAGCATCCAAAGACTAAAAAAGGCAGGGATCATGATGGAAATTCCCGACCCTTTGTGACAATCTTTGGCTTCACTAACGCTAACAAATCTATCCACTAGCCATTTTACCATACGAACATACTTTCGCAAACGATTATTTATCGGGACTTTGATTTTTCAAAACCCGCCGTGTCAATTTTCGTAATTTTTCCTGCGTTGTAAAATTTTCAGCCAACATTTCTGGAATCACTTTAGTAACAACGTATTGAACGCAGTGCATATCCCGGTATTCCAGCATGGTTGACAGGCTTTCCTTATACATTTCAGGATACACCTCTTCTGGATTTCCTTTTTGGATCTCACCGAACGATTCGTAAAGCAAATCCACCTTATCGGCAACCGCCAAAATGCGGCCTTCGAGGGTGTCATCCTTGCCCTCCGATAATCGCCGGCGATAGGCATCCTGAAATTCTGTTGGAATTTCATTTTGGACAAAATTCTCGGTCAACTTGTCATCGACATCGGCCAGCATGGATCGCAACACTGGCGTCGCATACTTAACCGGTGTCTTGATATCGCCGATGAACCGCTCAGTATAATCGTGATTCAGCGCTTTTTCATATAGCAGCCGCCAGTTAATCGATTCGCCAGCATTTTCTTCAACGTCACCTAAGAACTGAGCAATTTCGGTCACTTTAAAGGAATGAGCGGCCACTGAGTGCTGCTCAAATTTGAAATATCCGGGCGCCCGGTTAATCAATTCCAACTCGTCTAAGCTTTCCAAATATTGATGCATTCCCATCGTCGTTTCCCCCGTCCACTTTGATTTCGATACCAAAGAAGGCCGAGAATCAATTCCCGACCTTCTTTCGTTATATTTATCGTATCGCATTGTAAATGAAATTCAACTATCAACTGATGATTATCTGGAAACTTCGGACTTATCAGCTTCACTGTGAGCTTCCACGTACTTAAACGCTTGCTGACCAGCAATGCCACCCTCACCAACAGCAGTCGTGATCTGGCGTAAATCCTTCTCACGAACATCGCCAATGGCATAAATCCCCGCAACGGCGGTTTCCATCTTATCATTGGTTTCAATCCAGCCATCGTCGTTAGTGATGTTCAATCCAGCAAACGGCTCAGTCATTGGCAATAACCCGACGTAAATAAAGACGCCTGACGTTGCAATTTCTGAAGTTTCGTTCGTTTGATTATTAACGACCTTAACGCCGGTAACCTTGGTACCATCACCAATAATGTCGGTCACGTTCGTGTTCCAAACAAAATCAATTTTGTCGTTCGCAAATGCCCGGTCCTGCAACACTTTTTGCGCCCGTAATTGATCACGGCGATGAATAACTGTAACGTGATTAACAATTCCGGCAAGGTACGAGGCTTCTTCGATTGCGGAGTCACCGCCACCAACGACAACCACGTCCTTGTTTCTGAAGAATGCTCCATCACATACGGCACAGTAGGAAACACCCTTGCCACCGTATTCCTGCTCACCAGAAATTCCCAGCTTCTTATATTCGGATCCGGTTGCAATGATCACAACCTTAGCTTCTAGTTCGTCACTATCGGTTTTAACCACCTTAATGGTTCCCTTATCTTCAATCGATTCAACGGAACCATAAACGTACTCGGCGCCAAAGTTAACCGAACTGTCATACATCTGTTGGGACAGATCAGGACCCATGATTGATTTAAAGCCGGGATAGTTTTCAATTGCGGCCGTGTTATTCATTTGGCCACCATAAATGCCGCGATCAACCATCGCAACCGACAGATTTGCCCGTGAAGCATAAAGCGCCGCGGTCATTCCACCGGGGCCGGCACCAATCACAACGACATCGTATTTTTTAGCCATATGGACCCTCCTCTGAAATAAAAATCTACAACTGTCAATATACTATTAAAAAGTAAGCTAGTCTAGTATTTCATCTTATTTTTTCTTTTTCGCATCTTCATCGGTCAACTGCTTGCCCAAATCTTTCAGATAAGCGCGCAACCCGGTTGAAATTTCAGGATGTTGAAGACCAAAGATAATGTTGGTTTTTAACCAGCTCAATTTATTACCGGTATCGTAACGCGCCCCTTTAAATTCGTGGGCAAACACCCGCTGAGTTCGGTTGAGCGTGTCAATTGCCGACGTTAACTGAATTTCCCCACTGGCGTCCGGCTTCGCATCTTCCAGAATGCCAAAAATCTCGGGTGTCAACAAGTAGCGACCAATAATTGCCAGGTCACTCGGGGCCTTCTCTGGCGATGGCTTTTCAACAAACTTCTTAACGTTAAACAACCCGGGTTGAACCTCTTCTGACGGATCAATCACCCCATACTTGGAAATGTCGCGGTGGGCAACCTTCTTCACGGCCAGCGTTGAAGCACCAGTCTGCTGGTAACTATCCATGAGCTGCTTGGTTAACGGCACCTTGTCCTGCATAACATCATCGCCCAACATCACCACGAAGGGTTCGTTGCTGATGAAGCTGCGAGCAGTATAGATGGCATCCCCAAGGCCGCGGGGATGCGACTGACGAATGAAATAAATGTTCATATCATTGGTCTTGCGAATCGTCTCCAACATGTCCGTCTTGTGCCGTTCTTCAAGATTTTGTTCAAGCTCGGGATTGGCGTCAAAATGGTCTTCGATCGAACGTTTACCCTTACCGATCACAATCACAATGTCTTTGATGCCTGATTTTTTGGCTTCTTCAACAATAAATTGAATCGTTGGGGTATCAACAATTGGCAGCATTTCCTTAGGTAACGCTTTGGTCTCAGGTAGAAAACGAGTGCCAAGTCCCGCAGCGGGAATCACAGCTTTGGTTACTTTTTTTTGCATATTCAATGCCTCATCTTTCTCAAACGCAAGTCGGTCAGACCGACTACCTTTTGATTATTAAATAGGATTAGATACAGAAACCATGCCCAACTAGGATCTCATTTCTAGCCAATTTCCGAACGACCTTCACGCGTCATTAACTGATTGATGGTTTCCTTAATGTCGGCCCCATCATAGAGGACGTGGTAGATCGCACTGGTAATCGGCATCTCAACCCCGCGTTTCTTAGATAATTCATAAGCAGCGCGGGTGGTTGCAACCCCTTCAATAACCATTCCCATATTTTTAATGACTGCCTCAAGCGATTCCCCACGGCCAAGTTCATTGCCGGCCCGCCAGTTTCGTGAATTCGTACTGGTAGCTGTTACAATGATGTCGCCGACGCCGGAGAGGCCAATAAATGTCAGTGGGTTCGCCCCAAACGACGTTCCCAGCCGAGAAATTTCAGCTAATCCCCGGGTCATCAGTGCCGCCTTGGCGTTATCTTTATATCCTAAACCATACAGGGCGCCGGCGCCTAATGCAATAATATTTTTCAACGCGGCGCCGAATTCAACGCCGATCACGTCGTCACTGGTATAAACTCGGAAATAATTGTTCATAAACAGATCCTGAATTTCACTGGCAGCCCGCTGATTATCGCTGGCAACGGTCACCAGTGTAATGTCGTGGGTGACCACGTCTTCGGCCTGACTGGGGCCGGACAATACGGAGATCGACTGCCGATTTTCGGGATCAATTTCCTCAGATAGGACTTGCGAAAGTCGTAAGTAGGTTTTCTCCTCAATTCCCTTCGATGCATGAATAATATTAACCGAGTGGTTGCGGTCCTTCAAGATCGCGGCCACTTGGCGGGCGACCGACCTGGTTACCTGAGTTGGGACGACAAACAATATGTAGTCAACCCCGTCAATTGCCGCTGCTAAATCATGGTAGGCGGTAATTGATTCAGAGAATGTGTAGTTTTTAATATACTTGGGATTGGTATGGGTCTCATTAAACTGGGCCACTTGTTTTTCGTTATACGACCATAACCTAACGTGGGAACCATTTTCATCAAGAACACTTGCTAAAACGCTTCCCCACGATCCAGCACCTAGAACTGCAATTTCTTTAGTCATTATTATTCTCCTTTAGTGAGTCGGTAATTATAAATCAACGTGCAGGGTGTTGCCTTCCAAATACCACGGGTTGGTCTCACGACGCCGCCGACGGTAAATGATGATCCCAATCGCCCCAACAAATAAGACGATTGATAAGATTTGGGAGACCCTTAAATTATATAACATTAGGCTATCGGTTCGCATGCCCTCAATAAAAAAGCGGCCAAACGAATACCACATCACATAGCTCAAAAAGACTTCTCCCTGCTTGAAGAACTTGGGATTGTGGCGCAACGTGATGAGAACCAAGAATCCCAAGAAGCTCCAAATTGATTCATACAAAAAAGTCGGCTGCCGATACGCACCGCTAATATACATCTGTGAAATGATGAAGTGCGGCAAATGCAAGCCTTGCAGGTACGCTAATGAGGTAACCTTACCGAACGCTTCCTGATTCATAAAATTGCCCCAGCGGCCAATTGATTGCGCCAAGATGACGGTTGGCGCCGCGACATCAAGCATCAGCCAGACTGGAATAAACCGCTTACGGCAAAACCAAATCACAACGATCATCGCCCCGATTAGGGAACCATAAATGGCAATTCCCCCGTCCCAAATCTGAATGATTTCACCGGGATTATTTTTATAGTATTGCCATTGAAAGGCCACGTAGTATAGCCGAGCACAAATCAAAGCTGCCGGCAAGGCCCATAAAATCATATCATAAATATCATCGGCGTTAATTCCGCGTTTGTTACCTTCCCGAACGGCCAGATACACCGCGAGAATCACACCGGTTGCGATAATCACACCATACCAATGGACTTCGATTGGGCCTAAATGAAACGCAATCGGGTTCAACGCTAAACTTGTTACACTCAACAACTGCAACCCCTATTTCTCAGAATCGGCGGGCTTTTGATCATCGCCGATTATATTTTTATTTTCCTTTTTGACCGTCTGCTCCTCTGCCTTTTCCTTGGCATCATTTTGACTATTAACTTTAATCAAATTATTTAAGTTACGATCAAAGGTTTCGGTGGCATCGTAACCCATTGACTGAGCCCGAAAGTTCATTGCCGCAGCTTCAATAATGATCGCGAGGTTTCGCCCGGTCTTAACGGGAATCGTGATTTTAGGAACGTCAACGTCAAAAATATGCACGTTTTGAGTCCCATTTCCCAAGCGGTCAAACTTTGCTTCCTTAGTATAGTTCGCCAGATGAATGATCAAATCCACCTTAGTTTGACTACGAACCGCACCGGTTCCAAACAGTGTCATGACATCGATGATGCCAATCCCCCGAATTTCCAAGAGGTGCCGTAAAATTGCGGGGGCATTGCCCATCAACGTCTGTTCATCCTGCTGATAAACTTCAACCCGGTCATCGGCAATCAGCCGGTGCCCACGTTTAACCAGTTCCAACGCGGTTTCACTCTTACCAATCCCGCTATCACCAGTAATCAAAATTCCCAAGCCGTAGACATCGACCAATACCCCGTGAAGCGACTTACGTTCAGCCAGCTTGTCTTCAAGGTAGTTGGTCATATTACTGAGAATTCGCGACGTCGTTAACTTTGATCCCAACACCGGAATATGTTCATTCTTAGCTGCTTCAAGCAACTCATCAGGAGGATCCAACTGAGTTGACACAACAAAGGCTGGCGTCGACGGCTGGCACATCTTACTCATCACATCGAGCAGCCGCTCATGCGTCATTCCCTTGGAATAGGAAATTTCAGTGATCCCCAGCAGCTGAATTCGTTTTGCCGGGTAGTAATTGAAAAAGCCCGTCAATTCCAATCCAGGCCGGGAAATATCACTGGTTGAAATTGATTTATTGTTTAAATATTCCTTGCCATAGTAGACGTCCAACCTGGTATTGGTCACCAAATCTGCGACACTTACACTTTCAGTCAAGAACATCCCTCCTCAAATAATCGGTTTTTATCTTATGATGATTGAAAACGCTTCGCTTGACATAATTATAACCCAAATTCACGTTCAATATCGCTCATTCGGGCCGCCGGAAATACTGGGCAATAATCGTGCTGACTAACGACATCAAGATTGCCACGCCCATTGCCATCCAAAAAGACGAAAACTCAAAACTATTGCCAATGATGACCGACGTTAACTCCAACATCAAACCGTTAATCACGATTCCAAACAACCCCAGCGTTAAAAAATTAATTGGTAGTGATAGAATAATGAGAATTGGCCGCACCAACCAGTTTAAAACTCCCAGCACTAAGGCTGCAACTGCTGCAACCCCGACACTGGCAACATACAAACTGTTTGGAAAAAATCCGCTAATCGCCATGAATAACAGGGCGTCAACTAAGACCGTTGATAGAAATCTCACGGCTAACCTTCTTTCTTGTGGTGATCAACATCCTGTTCCTCAACCCCATGGATCACCTTAGGCGACTTTTTGCCGCCATGTTGATTCTGGTAAGTTGATTTGAACTGACTAAAAAATGAGGCCGGCGCATTCTCCCCGGGAATCGTTGCGATCATGACGATGTATGCCAAAATCGCGATTTCCCCCAAGCCCGGAATCAACGCCAGAACGATATACAGAATTCGGACCAGTGTGGAATTCCAGTTAAAATAAGCGGAAATTCCGCCTAAAACACCGGCAACCCACCGATCTGATGATGATCGAACAAGTTTTTTCTTATTATCCATCTCAAGTCCTCCGTCCTAAAAGATCACTTACTTTAAGACTATCAAAAAAAGCGCCGCAATCAAGTATGCAGTGCAAAAAAATACCCTTTTTTAATTTAATTCGATAATTTTTCCGGTTGCCAAGTAAATTGTCCATTCACAAATATTTGTACTGTAATCGCTAATTCGCCCAAGATCCTTGGCAACGTTTAAGTATATAATGGCTGCATTCACAATTTCTGGATCCTTCGCCATTGCTTGATAACTTGGGGCGGCAATGTCGTTGTAGTGGCTGTCGATAACCTTGTCAAACCGTTTGGCGGTCTCCTTGGCCCGATCCTGATCTGCTTCCCCGTATGAGCTAATGGATTCGTTATATTGTTCGCTGACTTCCTTGGCCATCGTCGCCACAATCCGCTCAACATCGCCAATTCGCGGCTTACCCTTAATGCTAATGGCCGCCCGGGCAATGTTGCGGGCGTGATCGCCGGCCCGCTCCAAATCAGTGACCGCCTTCAAAATTCCGACAACTTCCCGCAAATCACCAGTAACAGGCTGATACAGGGCAATCATTTCAAAAGAACGTTTCTCAATATGAATCTGGAGATGATTAATTTCATGATCGTTGGTCACAACGGTTTGCGCAGCGTGAACATCATGATCAATAAACGCCTGGCCGGCATTGGTGATGGCCTCGCCCACCATCGCTCCTAACTTCATAAAATCAGCCTTTAACGTGACAATCTCTTCATCAAATACTTTTCCCATTTAGTCATCCCCTATCCAAATCTACCACTTACATAATCCTCGGTTTGTTTATCATCCGGATTCACAAACATCTTGGTTGTATCATCGTATTCAACCACGCGGCCCTCCATGAAGAACGCCGTGCGATCCGAAATCCGCGATGCCTGCTGTAAGTTATGCGTCACAATAATAATCGTATAGTCTTTTTTAAGTTCGAGCAACGTGTTCTCGATGTTGGCACTCGAAATTGGATCCAAGGCACTCGTTGGTTCATCCATTAAAATAACTGATGGCGAAACGGCAAGGACCCTGGCAATACAAATTCGCTGTTGCTGACCGCCGGAAAATGACAGCGCGTTATCATACAAATGATCCTTTACCTCATCCCAAACAGCGGCTTGCTTTAAGCTTCGCTCCACAATTTCATCGAGCTTTTGCTTGTCCTTAACGCCGGCAATTCTTAGGCCATAAGTGATGTTGTCGTAAACCGAAAATGGAAACGGGTTGGGCTGTTGAAACACCATGCCGATTTCCTTACGCAAATCAACCAGGTTCGTCTGTGGTGAATAGATATCCTGATCACGAAAGTTCACCGCGCCAGTAATCGTCACGCCATCAATCATATCATTCATTCGATTGAGACACCTTAAAAATGTGGATTTCCCACATCCAGAAGGCCCAATTAAGGCAGAAATTTCATTTTCCTGAAAGGCAAGTTTGATCTGGTGTAACGCCTGAAAATCGCCATAGTACAGATCCAAGTTATTAGTCGAAATAATTGGGGCAGTCATCTTCGTTCCTCCTATCCAAAGTTTCCGGAAACGTAGTCATCGGTCAGCTGGATCTTCGGCCGGGTGAAGATCTTCCGGGTTTTATTATATTCAATGGCCTCGCCCAGATTAAAGAAAACCGTGTAGTCACTTAACCGGGCAGCCTGCTGCATGTTATGGGTCACAATGATAATTGTGTAATTTGGCTTTAATTCTCGTAGCGTTTGTTCCAACTGAGAAGTCGATACTGGATCCAGCGCGCTGGCCGGTTCATCCAACAGTAAAACGTCAGGTTTAACGGCGAGCGCCCGGGCAATACAGACCCGCTGAGCCTGGCCGCCGGAAAGCGACAGGGCACTCTTATGAAGACTGTCTTTAACCTGATCCCAGACGGCCGCCTGCTTCAGAGTGGTTTCAACCACCTCATCCAGGACCTTTTTATTATGAACGCCGCGACGCTGAAGGGCAAATGTCACGTTATCATAAATGGATTTAGCAAACGGGTTGGGCCGCTGAAACACCATGCCAATCCGACGCCTAACTTCGTACACGTCAATGCCGGGCTGGTTAATGTTAACCCCCTGATAGAGGATTTGCCCCTTAACAGTGGCCACGTCATCATTCATGCGGTTGAGCGCCCGTAAAAACGTAGATTTCCCGGAACCGGATGGTCCGATTAACGCGGTAATCGTGTTTTTCTTAAATTGAATATCGGCATGCTGCATGGCTAAGGTCTTCCCATAAGAAATTTCCAGATCCTTTGTCTGCATTTCAATTGAATTTTCTTCAGGATTAAAGTGATAAATAAACCGCTCGTTACTTTGGGTATCAAATATCGTCTGCATAACTGATCTCCTCATTAATCCATTGACGTCATTTTTTCAAAAACTTTTCGGCCAATGTAACGGGCCGAGAGGTTAAAAATTAAGATTGCCAGTACCAAAACTGCCGCGGATCCTGATGAAACCTTCGTCAAGTCAGGCATAATCCCTTCAGAATTAATCTTCCAGATATGGACCGCAAGTGTTTCGGCTGGCCGCAACGGACTCAGCGGGCTGTCAATATTAAAGGGATTCCAATCGGCGAAATTCAGGGCGGGAGCGCTTTGGCCCGCCGTGTAAATCAAAGCAGCCGCTTCACCAAATACCCGGCCGGAACAAAGAATAATGCCGCTGATAATCCCCGGAAGCGCCGCTGGGACGACAATGTGGATAATCGTTTCGTACTTGGATAATCCAAGCCCCAGGCCACCCTGGCGCTGATCATCCGCAACCGATGCCAGAGCCTCTTCAATGTTTCGGGTTAGTAGCGGTAAGTTGAAAATCGTGAGGGTTAACGCGCCAGAAATAATTGAAAAGCCAAAGTTGTATTGAACAACGAAGAGCAGGAACCCGAACAATCCAACCACCACTGACGGCAAGGAACTCAAAATTTCAATAGCCGTTCTAATTGTTGAGGTAAACCAGTTGTCCTTGGCGTATTCATTTAGGTAAATCGAAGCGCCCAACGCAATCGGTAATGAAATGAGCATTGCCAAAATCAGCAAATAAAACGAGTTAAATAGTTGAATGCCAATCCCGCCACCGGCACTGAACGCTTTCGCCGGTGAAGTCAGGAACTTCCAAGAAATATTTGGCAGACCCGTGATGAAAATATAGCCAATTAAGAAGGCCAGAATCAATACCACGAAGCCGGCAATTGCGCGAAGTAACCCCATTGCAACTTGACTTTGTTTCTGCATCCGATTCATTTGCTGAAGGCCCCCTTCTTTCCGATAAAGTGAACGAGTAAGTTAAAGAACAGCGACATTGCTAACAGCACCAGGGCTAATGACCACAGGGCATCGTTTTGAAGTGATCCCATAACGGTATTACCCATCCCGGCAGTCAATACTGACGTTAACGTCGATGCCGGCGATACCAAATTGTGGGGCATTAACGAGGCGTTACCAATCACCATTTGAACGGCGAGGGCTTCCCCAAACGCCCGGGCCATTCCGAACACGACAGCGGTCAGAATTCCCGGAGAAGCGGCTCTTAGAACCACCTTCCAGATGGTCTGCCATTTAGTTGCTCCCAATGCCAAAGATGCTTGCCGGTAGTAAGTCGGGACTGATTTTAACGAATCAACGGTCATTGAAACAATCGTCGGCAGAATCATAACGAATAGGACAAATGTTCCGGACAAGATTCCAAAGCCACTACCGCCAAAGGTGTTTCGAACGAACGGGACAACGACGGACAAACCAATGAATCCGTAAACCACCGAAGGAATTCCCACTAGTAGTTCAGTCACCGGCTGAAGGATCTTTGCGCCGCGCTTCGGTGAAATTTCCGTCATGTAGACCGCCGTGCCAATGGCAAACGGGGTCGATAAAATGGCGGCCAAAATTGTCACCAGAAATGACCCAACAATCATCGGTAGTGCCCCAACAGCCGCATGGCCACTAGGGGTTTTTGCACCGGGGTTCCAGATGGTACCGGTAAAGAAGTCCTTCATGCTGATATGATCTTTCATAAACGTCGACATGCCCTTGGTTGCGATAAAGGCGATGATGCCAATAACAATCACCATGATCAATAACAGGGCTGAGAGACACAGAAGCCGACCAAATCGTTCGTAACGAGCGGTTTTTGATTTTTTCATTAACTGTTTGGCTAATTTTTGATTTTGCATTAGGCAACCCCCGATTCTTTACTTAATTGGCCCTTCCAAGTTCGTTGATAGTGCATATCCTTCACAGAAATATACCCCAACTTATTAAAGAGGGTTGTCTGAATGTGTTTGGTTTGGAGGTAATTGAGAAACTTTTTGGTCAACCCGGTTGGCTTGCCGTTCGTATAGATGTGTTCATACGCCCAGATCTTCCAATGGTTTAACATGACGTTGCGTTCCGTTGGCGAAACCCCATCAATCGAAATTGGCTGAACATCTTTATTGATGTAGCTGAATGAAACATAACTCACGGCTCCTGGCGTTGATGAGACAATCTGCCGCACCGTCCCAGAGGAATCCTGCTCCTGAGCAACCGCACTGGAATGACCCTTCAAGGCATACTTTTCAAAGGTTACCCGCGTGCCGCTTCCCTGCGTTCGGTTAATGAGCGTAATTGGGATGTTCTTTCCACCGACTGCTCGCCAATTTTTGACCTTCCCGGTAAAAATAGCGATTAATTGTGACGTCGTCAGTCTGGTGACGCCGACTTTCTTATTAACAATCGGCGCAACCCCAACCACGGCAATCTTATGATCAACCAAATGTTGCGGGTCAATGCCGGCCTTCTCCTGAGCAAATAAATCGGAATTCCCCATCTGAACGGCGCCAGATTCAATCTGACTAAGACCGGTTCCGGAACCGCCGCCCTGCACATTAATGAAGATACCGCTATGTTCAGCAGAATACTGTTCACTGGCGGCTTCAACCAGCGGCTGAAGGGCGGTTGACCCAACGGCAGTGATGGACTGCTGATTGGTTGCCCGCTTACTTCGGGTGGTATACGAGCCGATTCCAGCAATAATCACAACTAAAACCAGGATCCATTTAACAAGTGTTCGTTTCCGCATCAATATTTCCTCCTAATCTCCATATTCAATTGTATTAAATCAATGTAAATATTTGATATTCGAATTGTAAAAGTTATGTAAAAGAGACACCGGGTGTTGTTAATAATGGCCGGCAAATCAAAAAAAGATCAGCTTTTCTCGGCTAAATAACCGAAAAAAACTAATCTTTTGTATTCGTTGAACCTAAATTTGAGTTAGGCGCAGCCGGCGGCTCATTTAATTTATGGGCCATCGTTGAATCACCGGTATCACTTTCGTTGATCGGAAATTCCACGGTAAACGTGGATCCCACGCCGCGCTGACTCTTAACGTGAATCACCCCGCCGATTGCATCAACCAGTTCCTTGACGATTGCCAATCCTAAGCCAGTCCCACTCACCTTTTGTTTGGTCCGAGAATCATCAGCCCGGTAGAATCGCTCAAATAATCGGGAAGTATCCTTCTGAGCGATCCCAATGCCGGTATCTGAAACCTTGAGCTGCCAAAAACTATCATTGGCAGAATAACCGATTGTCACCGAGCCGCTTGGTCGATTGTACTCAATCGCGTTACTAACAAGATTTTGAAAAATCCGCGTCAAATTCTGGGGATCGCCATTGACGACCGCATTTCCCGGAACCTGATTAATTAAGGAAATATCTTGGACCCGGGCCATTGAAATATACGATTCCAGATGGGAATCAACAAAGTCCTTCAGGTTGATTGCCTGGTTTTGGTGAGGACCCCCATTTTGAATGTGCGAAATTGTCAAAACATCCTGAATTAAGGACGTTAACTGCGTGCTTTGCTGATCAATAATTTTGAGGAACTCAACCAGCGTCTTTCGATCATCCATCGCCCCACCAAGTAAGGTTTTGGCAAACCCAGAAATCGCCGTTACCGGGGTCTTCAATTCATGACTGGCGTTGCGAAGAAAGTCAATTTGCATTTGTTTAACGTTAATGATGTCTGAAATATCATAGACAATCACTGATACATGAAAATCATTATCCAACTGGTTAAAGACGACACTGGTATCCCAAGTTTGCGAATTATCACCAACGCTTCGAACTTCGGCATGCTGGGAATGGTGGTCGTTAAAAACCTTTTCGATCAATGATAGCAGCTGATAGTTCCGAATATCTTGCGAATACGGGTGCGGTTGGTTCATGATCGTGTGCTGCAGAGTGCTCGCCATTCGATGATTGGCAAAAATCACGTCCTGGCTGGAATCAATTACCATGATTCCCACTGGTAAGCTCGACAAAATAGTCACCAATTCGGTATTGCTATTTTTGATGGTCTTGCTGGCATCCTGTTGGCGCGACTGCAATTCGGTAAGCTGATCGGCAATCTGCTTATAGGGATTCCCTGGCCGAACGAATAGCGGCGACACCGGCTGGTGATTAACGATGTTTTTCGTCATCCGCTCCAACTGACGACGAATCTTTTCGTTCTGGTAAAAGTCACCGGTCGCTCGGAGGATAATCACAACAAGGACAATCATGAGTACCAGACAGAAGAACAGCCAATCACGGCTATTTTTGCTAAAGGCATAAAAAAGCATTGCCATTTCGGCGATGCTTAATCCTAGGATAATCATTATTTGTTGATACGCCTTACTCAGCGTCATCATCCCCAGTCGAAAATTCGTATCCAAACCCGCGAACCGTTCGTAAATATTTAGGATTCTTGGGATCCGGTTCAATCTTTTCGCGCAAATGGGCAATCTGAATGTCAACCATCCGGCTCTGACCGGAATAATCAAAGCCCCACACGCCCTGCAATAACTGGTCACGGCTTAAAACCTGATTTTCATGACCAACCAAGTACTGCATCAGTTCAAATTCCTTTGGCGTTAATTTCAAATTTTGGTGGTGCGCAGTAACCTTGTACTGCGTATAGTTAATCGTAAACGGTCCGGTTGTTTCAACTTCGCCCTTTTCGGTCTTTGTATCTGATTGGTTGGCAGTGGCAGCCGACTTCTCGTAACGCCGTAAAACAGCGTTGATTCGGGCAATCACTTCCCGCGGACTAAATGGTTTTGGAACGTAATCATCCGCGCCGATCTCAAGACCAAAGACTTTATCAAACTCGGTATCTTTAGCGGTCAAAACGATCACGGGCGTGTCATTTCGATCCAGACGAAGCTTTTTCAAGACATCTTCGCCCGACATTTCTGGCAACATCAAATCTAATAGGACAATATCATAATGATTCTTTTCAATCATCGATAACGCATCAGTGCCGTTTGTCGCGCTTTCAACATCAAAACTCGCCTGTTTAAGATTATACTCGAGCAACGTCACAATTGCTGGTTCGTCGTCTACGACTAATACTTTCTTCAAGGGAATGATCCTCCTATGGGTGCTATGAGTGCTTTCGATTATTCAAATGATTGCGCATACGTTTTAACCCCAATTTCATGGGGCGAGTTCTTAAAAATTGCCGATTCAGTCATTTTGAGCTGGTCATTTCGGTCGCGAACTTTAAATCGACAATACGTTGGGCTGGTGGAAATTGCTCGATAAAACTGATCTTCGTTCGTGACTTGAATGCCATTCACCGTCAAAATGACGTCGCCGACATCCAAATCCATCTTAGCAGCAGGCGTTCCTGGCTGAATGCCGATCACCCGAATGCCATCCATCACTTCGCTATATTCAAAATTCTGGTGGCGGTCCCGCCGGCGTGCCAATCCCAGCACCCCGTAATAGGCACCGATCAAAACGACAAGCGCGGCTAACGTGAATTGCGGAACAAAGACCGTCACAACCAGAAGCCCAATTCCAAACACCGCCACTCCGATAAGTTCTCGACTAAGTTGTTTAAAGAACGCCCGCGGAGCACTCTTGGCAACGGTCATTTTTAAGCCAATTAAGATCGGCAAAAAGACCAACACGTAAGCATGCCCATGAATCTGAAATAGTGGGATAAAGCTCATATTTATTTTAATCCAATCGCCAGGCATCAGCATCAAAAAAGGGATGACAGTTAATTCGTTAAACGGAAAAACGGCTACTTTATTGTTCCGCGTGTTGCGCGCAATTGCCGGTGAATCAAACCGGCCGGCATTAAAACGAATGAAGATCCCGGTCACTAATATCATCAAACTGATGATTAATAAAAAGTTTAACGGGTTCACCGCTTGGCCGCTAATGCCGAGGTGATTTAACCAACGTTCAATCCCGGACAACGCGGGAATATGCGGCATGATCATGGTGACCACCGCGGCAATGGCAGCGGCCGTCACCCCCAAAAACTGACCAGGGACCAGAATCAAACTTACTAAAATCAGTGCTTCGTATAGAATCACCCATTGAGTGGAAACGACCAGCAACCAGCTAAAAATGATTGACAAACAGACCCCTAGGATCAAGCCGCTGCGAACAAAGTGCCGTCCCTCGTAAAATTGGTCGTAAATCGCTGATCGGAAAAGTTTTCGTTCCCGATTAAGCCGATTTGTATGAATTAAGTATGCCCGAATCACCCCAACCCACAATACTGGCTGAAGTCCGTAAAATCCAATTGCAATCAAAAATTTCATAGATGTATTCCCTCATGACTATTAATGTCTCAAGTATAGCATTGATTAAACTGGTTTTAAAAGCGGCGTTTGGGGAAATTACTGAAAATTCATATCAAAAAAGCGGCCCACTGATTCGTTTGCGGTCCGCCTTTCATAAAGGGTCTTAAGAATGGCCTCTAGTTCTCTTAATCATTATTCAGGGTTATCCTGACTCAGCTGCCACTGCAGATAAGCGTTAATGAACGGGTCAAGGTCTCCGTCCATCACCCCGTCTACATTGGCAGTTTCGTAGTTGGTTCGGTGATCCTTAACCATGGAATAAGGATGAAATACATAGGAGCGGATCTGAGACCCCCAGCCAATATCAAGTTGTTCCCCTTCAATTTTGGCCTTCTCCTCAGCCTTCTTCTGCTGTTCCAACTCATAGAGTTTTGATTTCAACATGTTCATGGCCGTTTGCCGGTTTTGCAATTGCGATCTTTGCGCTTGACTCGCCACAACAATCCCAGTCGGAATATGAGTGATCCGAACCGCTGAAGATGTCTTGTTAATGTGTTGGCCGCCGGCACCGCTTGACCGGTACACGTCAACCCGCAAGTCGTCCGGATTAATATTAATCTCAACGTCATCGTTTAGCTCAGGCATTACGTCCACAGAAGCAAAGGAGGTGTGCCGCCGACCGGCTGAATCAAATGGTGAGATTCGCACCAGACGATGAACCCCCTTTTCGGAGCGTAAATAACCGTACGCATTTTCACCGCTAATTAAAACTGAAACACTGTTGATGCCAGCAACGTCACCGACCTGATAATCGAGGACGTCAACCTTGAAGTGGTGCGCTTCTGCCCAGCGGGTATACATTCGCAGCAGCATGGACCCCCAGTCCTGAGCTTCAGTGCCCCCAGCCCCGGGATGAATTTCAAGGATGGCGTTATTGTGGTCGTAGCGCCCGTTTAACAGAAGGCCCAGTTGATACTGATCCAGTTGCTTTTTTAATTTTTCTGCTTCAGTAACAAAGTCGTTCTGCATCCCGGCATCCGGATCATCTTCAATAAGCTCAAAGGTTACCTTTAAATCCTCAAGTTCACTCGCTAACTTAGTGAAATTATCCTTCTTAGTCTTCATCTGGTTTGTCTCATCAATCAGCTTCTGAGCAGCTTCCTGGTTATCCCAAAAGCCCGGTTCGGCCATTTTTGATTCATTGATACTGATGCTTTCACTTAGGGCATCAAAGTCAAAGCGACCCCCTAAAGCCATCGATGGCTTGTTGCATCTCTGCCAGTTGTTTTTTTGCTTCATTTATTTCAAATGCCATAGTAATGCCTCATTTCAATTTATTAACCGTTAATTATAAAAAGAGGCCCAAACAAAACGGTGTTTTGTGTCTGGCCTCTTCACTGATTATCGTTGCATATTTTGACGAATTTCTGCCTTCATGAATAGACGGGTTGCGTCGTAGTCAATATCAGCAATCATTTCCTCAAACATCTTATAACCTTCACGCTGGTATTCAACCAGTGGGTTCAACTGACCGTAACCTCGAAGGCCAATTGACTGACGAAGCTGATCCATCATGTCAATATGATCGGTCCAGTGAGAATCGACCACTCGAAGAATCACAACCTTCTCAAATTCAAGCATTTGCGAAGCATCATAAAGTTGCTCCTGCTTGTCTTTGTAAGCTTGATCAGCAAGCCCCATCAGCATCTTCTTAATTTCATCAGGCGTCTTGTTTTCAAAGTCTTCCAATGAAATCTTATCAGGGCTGACCATTGCGGTAATGGCGAAGTCCAAGATCGTTTGAAGATCCCAATCTTCTTTTTCACCCTGGGTATGCAGATCAACGATTCGGTTAACCGTCCGTTCGATCATTGGCATGATGACCCACTTAAGGGACTTATCCTCTTCAATGACTTCTTGACGTTCACCGTAAATCACTTCACGCTGTTGACGCATCACATCATCATACTGCAGCACGTTTTTCCGGGAATCGTAGTTATTTCCTTCAACCCGCTTCTGAGCAGATTCAACTTGCCGGGTAATCATCCGTGACCGGATCACGGCGTCTTCACCTTCAACATTGAGATGTTCAAGGAACGTCTTAATCTTATCAGAACCGAATCGCCGCATGAGGTCATCTTCAAGTGACAGGTAGAATTGTGACAAGCCTGGATCACCCTGTCGCCCTGAACGGCCACGTAACTGGTTATCAATCCGCCGTGATTCATGGCGTTCAGTTCCGATAACGGCAAGGCCCCCGAGTTCAACAACGCCCGGTCCAAGCTTGATATCAGTTCCTCGACCAGCCATGTTGGTCGCAATGGTAACGGCGCCCTTTTGGCCGGCATTGGTAACAATGTCAGCTTCCTTAGCATGGTTCTTGGCATTCAAGACCACGTGGGGAATTTGTTCCTCGTCCAGGCGCTTTGACAGATATTCGGAAGTTTCAACGGCGACCGTCCCAATTAACATTGGCTGGCCCTTCTTATGAAGCTGCTTGATTTCCTTAATAACGGCATCAAACTTAGCTTCCAAAGTTGGGTACAAAATATCTGGATGGTCAACCCGGACAACCGGCTTGTTCGTTGGAACTGAAATAACTTCCATGTTATAAATTTCGCGGAATTCTTCGGCTTCGGTCTTTGCGGTACCCGTCATGCCGGCAAGCTTCTTGTACATCCGGAACATGTTCTGATAGGTAATTGTTGCCATGGTCTTACTTTCCTCTTGGATTTCAACGCCTTCTTTGGCTTCAATTGCTTGATGCAGGCCATCGGAGAACCGGCGGCCCTGCATAATTCGTCCGGTAAAGGAATCAACAATCAGCACTTCGCCGTCCTGAACCACGTAATCCTTATCACGAAGCATGATAAAGTTCGCCCGTAAAGCCTGGTCCAAATGGTGGGTTAAGGCCGTGTTGTCGGTATCATAAAGGTTCTTGAGGTTGAAGTACTTCTCAGCTTTTTCAATCCCTTTATCGGTTAGCGAAACGGTTTTAGATTCCAAATCAATCTTGAAATCGTCGTTTTCGTGAAGGGTTTTGGCAAACCGATCAGTTCGTTGGTAAAGTTCAGACGTCCCGGTTGCCTGACCAGAAATGATCAGTGGGGTTCGGGCTTCATCAATCAGAATTGAATCAACTTCATCGACAATCGCAAAGTTCAGCGGCCGCTGAACCATTTCTTCTTTATAGGCAACCATGTTGTCTCGAAGATAATCAAACCCGATTTCACTATTGGTTGAATAGGTGATGTCCGCAGCGTATGCTTCCCGCTTTTCGTCAGGTGACATTTCGGCCAAGTTGGCGCCAACGCTTAAGCCTAACCAGTTGTATAACTCACCCATTTCGGTGGCATCCCGTTGTGATAGGTACTCGTTAACCGTCACAACGTGGACCCCTTCACCAGCAAGGGCATTTAAATAAACCGGCATGGTGGCGGTCAAAGTTTTTCCTTCACCAGTCTTCATTTCGGCAATGTTACCTTCGTGCAGCACAATGCCACCCATAATTTGAACGTGGAATGGGTAGAGACCCAAAACCCGGCGAGCCCCTTCACGCGCAACCGCGAAGGCTTCCGGCAGAAGGTCGTCAAGGGTTTCGCCCTTTTTGTACCGCTCTTTAAATTGCGGGGTCTTCGCTTTCAATTCATCATCACTGAGTTGGCGATATTCATCGGCGTAAGCTCCGACCTTGTCGGCAATTTTGCTTAAACGCTTCTGTTCACGCTTATCGCTTTCAACCCATTTTTTTAAAACATTAGCCATTGAAAAATTCCCTTCTAAATCAAACTAGTCATTTTAAATTTAATCGTACTACTCAATTACATACTTTTTAATTGTAACATTCAAGCGGGGTAATGAAAACACCGAGATCACAAATAATATATTGACTTATCATAGACTACTTGGGAGAAATAGTGAAGTGAGATGGTAAAAATAGGCACTTTCTTAAATAATCGCCGATGACAAAAAGACTCCCTTTAGGTGACCAGTTTCCTGAGCGCCCAAAGGGAAGTCTTCGCAATTATTCTTCGCCGGTTTCGATCAAACCGTAGCGGCCGTCATTACGACGGTAAACAATGTCAATGCCGGAAGTATCCGCATCTTCATAAATGAAGAAGTCATGACCCAGCATATCCATTTGCAGGATCGCCTCTTCGTTGTCCATCGGCTTTAAGGCCAATCGTTTTGTCCGGACAACATCAAATTTCGATTCATCGTCGGAATCATCAGCCGGCTGGGTTTCATTTGGAATGAATTCCAAGTTCTTGAAGCCCTTTTCACGTGATTTCCGGTTAACTTTGGTCTTATATTTACGAATTTGGCGCTCGAGTTTATCGGTTACCAAATCAACGCTCGCATACAAGTCGTTAGAAACTTCTTCAGCCCGCAGTGTCAGGTATGGCAAAGGAATGGTTACCTCAACTTTAGCTTGTTTATCTGGATAAACCCTCAGATTGACATGAGCCGTGTTTTTCATGTCCTTTTCAAAGTATTTCTCCAGCTTGCTGATTCGTTTTTCGACGTAATCGCGAATCGCTTGAGTGACCTCAATATTTTCTCCACGAATGTTAAATATTAGCATAACGTTCTCTCCCTTCACCATTAATGGTCCGGTAATGAAAGTGATTTCATTACTGGCTACACTTTTAGTATAAATGAAAGTTAGGCTTTTAACAATCATCAGCTCTGAATTAATTCATCTTGCCAGAGTGAGGCCGACAACCGATGCAGCCCCCGCGGCCATCAGGAGCCCGGCTGCGTGGCGAATTGTCGTCCCGGTGGTATAGACATCATCAACCAGTACAACGGGTTTCGCCATAATTTGAGCCTGCATGTCCGGTTTTAATTTAAAGGGCTGTTCGGCCAGCACGCGAGTCAGACGATTTTTGGCGGATTGGCGCCCAGTTTTCTGCTGGTCACGGGTCGCCAGGCACTCACATAACTTGAGCGGCTCTAAAAGCCCCGTCACTTGATTAAATCCACGAGTCGCCAACGTACTTTCGTGGACCGGGATCGGCACAATTAGTCGATGGGTCGTCCGGAGCTCGGCCGTCAGGATCGCCGAAAAAACAGCCCGGAGGCGGTAGTCTCCCATAAATTTATACTGCTTCATAAATTCACGCATGGCATCGTTGTATTCATAAAGGTTGCGACTGGCAAACGGATAGGGAAAAGCCCTTCGCCACTTCTCACAATCCAAGCAGGGATCCGGCATCGCGGCCAATAATTTGCGCCCGCAAAGTCGGCAGGTCTTAACCCGGTTAAGGGGCGAAAATTGCTGACGGCAGGCTGAACAAACCGAATCGGTCGTCAACGCTTGAAACGACAAAATTTGACTCAGTGTGAGCCCCTGGTCAACCTGACCGTTACAGAGTAAACAATTCATGATAGTTGCCGGGCTTTCTGATTCATCTGCTTGATTTGCCGGTCACACGCCTTCACGCTGGACGATCTAGCGCTGCAATAAAGGAGGACCTGGCCGCCTGGTCGTTCGCTATTTCTACCAACCCGGCCGGCAATTTGCACCAGCGCGGCCGACGAAAAGATCCGGTCATCGGCCTTTAATACCAGCACATCGATACCGGGAAAGGTAACCCCCCGTTCCAAAATAGTCGTCGTGATTAAAAAGTCCAGTGAACGTGACCGCATCGCCGCAACCTTTTCAAGCCTTTTCGGATCCGCGGAAAAGACCGTTTCATATCGGCAGCGAATCTTTTCTCTGGAAATGGCCGCCCCAACTCGCTGAAGATCCTGAATCGTGGGAACAAACAACAAAAATCGTTGCTTCGCTGCTACCAGCCGGCCAATCATGGTCATCACCTGTCCAGGAAGGCGGCTTTCTTTAATTTGCGCGGCAATCTTCGGTAATTTAATGATCGTCACTTCCGGAAGCAGGTGCCCATGATAGCGAATTGGTAAGTAGCCGACCGACAAGTCGCCGGACTTCACTGCCCGCAGCAATGACCGGTCCGGCGTGGCGGTTAAATACAGCAGCCCACCACTGAGCTTGATGGCATTTGAAACGGCCGTGTGAAGCATTGGGTTGCCGGAAAACGGAAACACGTCCACCTCATCAATAACCATCACGTCAAACGCATGGTAAAACCTCAGCAATTGGTGCGTCGTGCATACCGTAATCTGGCAGTATTGATATGGCGCCTCACTTTTGCCGTGCAGTAAAATGCTGCTTACGCCATCAAAGGCCGCTTGGATCCGGGGAAACAGTTCAATGCACACATCCACCCGGGGTGACGCGATGCCAATTCGTAAGCCGTGGCGAATTGCCCACTCAATTGCCGGAAACAGCATTTCAGTTTTACCTGCCCCGGTTACAGCCCATAACAAATGGCGGCGATGGTCTTTAAAGACTTCGACAATTTGTTGCGCACACGCCGCTTGCAGGGCCGTCAACCGCCCCCGCCAACTCATCGGGTGCTTAACGGCCGTGAAACGATTGGGTTCATCGACGGTTGCCAAGCCCTGAAGCGTATCCATTCTGCCCATTTGGATGCATTCATAGCAGTAAAATTGACCGTTCGGCAATCCAGCCAGGGTTGGCTTTAGTTTGGCCTGACAGCGTGTGCAAACCCAACGACCGGCAATCTTGCGGAGGGCCGGCCGCACATGAATGGCTGGATGATGCTGAAGTTCTTCGGAAAGATCCGATAATTTTATTTGGCGTCCATACAACTCTGATATATGATTAATCATGTAACCACCTCATCTTATTAGATACGCAATTAATGGAGGACTGTTTTTGACAAATTTATCATTAACGATTAAACAAAATGGCAATCATGAAATCATTATCAAGAAATCCCGCTTCATCTGTACAATGGCCCGCATTTCAACCGAAGACCAGGCCAAGAAACTGATCGCCACAATTACCAAGGATAATCCAAAGGCCAACCACAACTGCTTTGCTTACGTGCTGGGAGATCAAGACCAGATTCAACGAGAAAGTGATAACGGCGAACCTTCAGGAACCGCGGGCGTCCCCATCCTTGAAGTATTACAAATGAATGAGCTGCATAACGTATTGGCCGTGGTCACCCGTTACTTTGGCGGCATCAAGCTTGGTGCGGGCGGCCTCATTCGTGCATACAGCAACGCAACGTCGACAACCATTGATCAGTTGGGAATCGTCAATTTGGTCACAAAAAAAGAGCTGATCATTACGATTGACTATAATCAGCTCGATTCCCTTAATTACTTTTTAACCCAAAAAAGCATTCCCGTTGAAGATACGGCCTATGCAACCGACGTTAAAGTGACCGTGCCGGTTGGCGAGTCGTCAATGGCCGATTTCAAACAACAGCTCATGGACCTGTTCAGTGGCAATGTCCACTTCACCGAAGGCCAGGACAAACTATTTGAAGAGCCCTTCTCCAGGCAGCAGCGTGAGAAAAAGGATCAACAACAATAAAAGCGACCGCTTAAACCATCAATCTCTTGATTGTTCAAGCAGTCGCTTTTTATGTAACCAGAGAAGTCTTTACTTGTCATTTTTCCCCTGATTTTCTTTACTGGTGGTATCTTTAACCAGCTTTTTAATGCCATTTAATAATGGTTGGCGATCTTCCCCAACCAGGCCAATCGTTTCAACAAATAGCTCCAAACCAATCAACACCGCAATTGTGAGTAAAATGGATCCCCACAGCGTTGAGATTGGATAAAGCAACGAAATAAACGAAAAGATCAGGGCAATTCCATAAATGACCAGAACCGTTTGTCGATGGGTTAATCCAATCTGCATCAGTCGATGATGGAGGTGCCGCTTATCGGCGTGAGAAATTGGCTGACGGTTTAATAGCCGTCTAAAAATGGCGTAAACCGTGTCAGTAATCGGGACTCCTAAGATCATCACCGGAATCAGCAGCGTAATAAAGGTTGCGTTTTTCAACCCAAATAGTGAGAACACGGCCATCATGAACCCAATGAAGAGTGCGCCGGTATCACCAAGATAAATACGCGCCGGAAAAAAGTTGTACGGCAAGAAGCCCACGCATGATGCCACCAGCGCAAAAATCATGATTGAAACAAAGATGTTCCCCACGTTCAGGAAAAACATCCCCGTAATCCCCATGGTTGTCAACGCAATAATTGACACGCCGGTCGCCAAACCATCAAGGCCGTCGATTAAGTTAACCGCGTTGGTAATTGCCAGAATCCAAATCCAAGTGATCGGCAGGCTTAACCAGCCCAAGTGAACGGTAAAAAATGGCAGGGTAATGGTCGTCATTTTAACGCCGGCAAAAAAATAAACCCACAGGGCAGCCAGGGAAATGCCAAGAACCTTTTGGCGGGGCTTTAATTCAAAGATATCGTCGATGATCCCAGTCAGGATAATAATCGATTCACCACCATAGATCCCCCACAAAATTTTGGTTGGAAACTGGTTTCTTAGAAGAATCATCGTACAAAACGTATACGCAATAAAAATCGCCAACCCACCAATGGTTGGCATTGGGATCTTATTAACACGACGTTTATTTGGGCGATCCTCAGCCCCCACCGCAAATGCTAGTTTACGAATGAAGGGCGTGAGGACGGCCGAAATAATCATGGTCGCAAATAAAGATACAATGATTTCGAATTTCAAATTTGAAACCTCTCTTACTTGCAGTTATTATCAAATCAATTATACAGACGCCGTTTCATAAAAACAACCCGCCGGGCAAAACCCGCAACTATAAGAAAACGCTTACACGTTTGAACAACTATTTGTATAGTTCTTCACATTTATTGAGTTTGCGGAGCTTTTAATTGTCTTATTTCACAAAAACATTTATACTTTGGATTGTAAGAGAGCGGTGTTATTCAGATTATCTTATTTTTAAAAGTGAAAGGAGTTTTCACCATGGCTGACAAAGCAAATGTTACACAAGCTACGCAAGATGAGAAAAAAGATGCTCCAATCTTGGTTCAAATGGGAATCTTTGCCGGCGTCTTGTTTGTTTCCAGTTTAATTTCGCCATTATTCCCCCCAACCTTCCCGGTACCGGTACCCGTGGTCGGGTTGATTCTGCTCTACCTTCTCTTAACACTGCATATCGTTAAGGTTGAATGGGTTGAAAAATTTGCCACCTTCATGATTAGCATGATTGCCTTCCTCTTCGTCCCATCAGGGATCCAATTAACCGCTTCTCTGGATATCATGAAGGCTCAAGGGCTTCAGATTATTGCCGCAATTGTCATTTCTACCGTTGTCTTACTAATTGTAATCGCTTACACGACATCGTTCTTTATCTGGATCCGAAAGACGGTCTTTCACGGGGATGTCAGCGTTAGCAGCGAAGCGAAGAAATAGAGAAAGGGTGAGATACTCATGACTGCTACTCAAACAACCATTTTGGCCTACTTGGGCACGCCAATTTTCGGGATTTGTTTATCAATTGCACTATTCTTATTCGGCCAATGGCTATTCAAAATCGGTAAGGGTTTCTTCCTATTCCAGCCACTATTCGTTGGGATGGTTCTCGGAATCTTCGTTCTGTGGTTAATGGCCAAAGCGTTCGGCGTTGACGTAACCTGGTTCTACACCAACGCGTACAAACCAGGCGGTGACATCATCTTCTGGTTCTTAAACCCCGCCACAATTGCGTTTGCCGTTCCCCTGTATAAGCGGAATGATATCGTTAAACGATTCTGGTTTGAAATTATCATTTCACTGATTATTGGGTTATTCATTTCATTATTTATCATCTACGGTGTCTCCAAGCTTATGGGGATGGACAACAATGGGATTGCTTCGATGTTGCCACAAGCCGCAACGACCGCGATCGCAATGCCAATTTCCGGCGCAATTGGCGGCACCCCAGCCATCACTGCCATGGCATGTATCCTCAATGCCGTTCTTATCTACGCCCTGGCAACTTGGCTGATCAAGATCTTCCACTTGACTGAACCAATTGGTCAAGGACTTGGGTTAGGAACTGCCGGCCATACGGTTGGTTCAGCCAAAGCCCTGCAGTTAAGTTCAGCTGCCGGTGCCATGGCCGCAATCGCCGTGGTTATCATCTCAATTGTTGTTGACCTGGTTGTTCCAACCTTTGCCAACTTTATGGGACTGATAAAATAATCACCAATTATTCAATCCAAAGAAGCTTTCACTGGAAGCTTCTTTTTTTCATCCGCCAATGATCGCCCGATCATCCGCAACCAGGTTTCATGCCCACACAAAAACCGGACACCTCCGATTAATCCAATTGGTGTCCGGTTGTTTCGAATGCAATTGCAATTGGTTATCGCAATTACTCCTTTAGATGATAGTTATAAGTGGAAATAATAATGTTCTGCCGTGAATTCAATATAGTTCGTAAGCGTAAGCTGGTTTGATTATGCAAAATATTCTCCCAACGATGCTTGGGAACAAATTGCGGCACCAGAACAGTGGTTGAATAATTGCGATCCGCTGCCCGCTTAGCAATCACATCACAGAACCGCAGGGTTGGCTGAGCAATCGATCGATACGATGAGTGAATGTCAACGAACCGCACGTCAGGGAACTCGCGCTTAAACTGTTCTGAGGTCTTATGCTCCTTCTCAGGATTTGAATCAAAGGAAACATGCATGGCGATGACGTAATCGCCGATCGACTGGGCGTAACTCACCGCATTAGCCGTTACCCGCGTGACACCACTCACCAACACAATCACAGTTGACCCGTCAAAATGATGGGTCGCGGTAATTTCGGTATCTTCTTCAACTACCCGCAGCTGCTCGGCAACCCGTTTGTAATGCCCGTTGATCTTGTAAAAAATCTTCAACAGGATCGGCATGACAATCAAGTACGGCCAAACATTTGGGAACCGCAGGAGAAACAAGCAGACAACCAGCGCAAGGGAGATGAAGGCGCCGATAAAGTTAATAACGGATTTGACGTGCCAGTTCTTACCGCGATTTCGCCGCCAGTGAATAATCATTCCCGATTGTGACAAGGTAAATGGGATAAACACCCCGACTGCATACAATGGAATCAATGAGCTCGTTCGACCACCGAAGATTTCAATAAGAACAATCGCCCCGACAGCCAGAGAGATGATACCGTTAGAATAACCAAGGCGGTCACCCTTATCAAGGTAGGCGTGCGGTAAAAACTTATCCTTGGCCAGGTTATAGGCAAGAATTGGAAACGCCGAAAATCCGGTATTGGCAGCAACCGCCAAAATCATGGCCGTGGCTAATTGGAGCACGTAGTAGATAATGCCATGACCAAAAACGGCAACCCCAATCTGAGAAAGCACCGTTTCGTGCGGGTTTGGAACAATTCCAAGGTAGTAGCTTAAATACGTAATGCCGCCGAAGAAGGCCGCCAAAATCGTCGCCATGATCGCCAGGGTGGCCGAAGCATTATGACTCTTTGGCTTCTTAAAGTTCGGAACGGCATTACTGATGGCCTCAACCCCAGTCAATGAAGATGACCCGGATGAAAATGCCCGGAAGAACAGGATCAAAGTCATGCCCTCAACCGGTGCCCCAATATGAGCCGCAGCATGGTACTGTAAATTCCCAGAAACGATGTTATAACCGCCATAGACGACCATTGCAATGATCATCACGATGAATAGGTAAACCGGCAAAGTCAGAAACGACGCCGATTCTCGAATTCCCCGCAGGTTCAACAACATAATAGCAACCACGATTAAACATGAAATTAATACTTGGTGGGAATACAGACTGGGAATCGCCGAAGTAATCGCTTCAGTTGCGGAAGTCGTTGATACGGCCACGGTCAGCATATAATCGACCAGTAGCGACCCTCCGGCAATTAACCCGGCCCGTTCACCCCAATTGGTGCTGGCAACCACGTAGGCGCCACCACCGGACGGATAAGCATGAATAATTTGCTGATAAGATAAAGTAATTGCAGCCAACAAAACCAAAACGAGCGCTGCAACCCAAATTTGATACATCAGTGCAGCGGCCGATAAGGTGATTAAGATTGTGGTAATTTGTTCGGTACCATAAGCCACGGACGATAGCGCATCAGATGATAATAGTGCCAGCGCTTTAAACTTTGTAAGCGCCTGGCCGCCCTCGTCAGTGGTTTTTAGCGGTTTTCCAATTAAAAACCGTTTTAAATATCGCCACATAGATCGTTACTCCTTTGATAAAATTTACCCTTTCGTAGTGAACCATAAAATAATAGTCCTTCTGACTCGGAAATACAAGGGTTGAATATGTATGAAAACAGTCAGTAATACCATACCACATAACCCAAAAAAGCGCCCAATAACCTGGACGCTTTTTGCTTGTTTGGTGAATGACTGTTTTAAATTTTGAAAGCTGCTGTTACATGCCCATTCCTGGTTGTGGCATTGGTGCAGCTGGGGCATCCTTCTTAGGCTCATCAGCAACGACTGCTTCAGTCGTCAACAACAAGGCTGAAACGGAAGCGGCGTTTTGCAGAGCTGAGCGGGTAACCTTTGTTGGGTCAACAATTCCGTCATCGATCATATCTTCAAACTTGCCGTTTGCAGCGTTATAACCAATTCCTGGCTTTTGATCCTTCAACTGTTCAACAATCACTGAGCCTTCAACACCGGCATTTTCAGCGATTTGACGAACGGGTTCCTCAAGGGCACGACGAACGATATTGATACCGGTTCCTTCGTCACCTTCAGCATCCAGCTTGGCAATTTCAGGGATGACATTGATGAGGGCAGTCCCACCGCCTGGAACGAAGCCTTCTTCAACAGCGGCACGGGTTGCGTTTAAGGCATCTTCAATCCGGTACTTCTTTTCCTTCAATTCAGTTTCAGTAGCAGCACCAACCCGAACAACGGCAACACCGCCAGATAACTTAGCCAAACGTTCCTTTAACTTGTCACGGTCAAAGTCTGAAGTGGTCTTTTCGATCTGGGTCTTAATTTCTGAAACCCGTTGTTCGATTTGATCCTTAGCACCTGAACCGTCCACGATCGTTGTGGAATCCTTGGTAACGTTAATCTTGTTAGCTTGACCTAATTGTTCAAGGGTGGCATCCTTCAAGTTCAACCCAAGGTCGTCAGTGATGACCGTAGCACCAGTCAAAGTGGCAATATCTTGAAGTTGATCCTTACGACGATCACCGAAGCCAGGGGCCTTAACAGCAACAACGTTGAATGTCCCACGCATCTTGTTAAGAACAAGGGTTGGTAATGCTTCTCCGCCAATATCATCGGCAATGATTAACAATGAACGACCCTGTTCAACAATCTTTTGCAGCAATGGTAAGATATCTTGAATGTTCGTAATCTTCTTATCCGTTACCAAAATGTATGGATTGTCTAAATCAGCTTCCATTTTGTCGTTGTCGGTAACCATGTATTGTGACATGTAGCCACGATCAAATTGCATTCCTTCAACAACGTCCAAGCTGGTTTCAACCCCACGGGACTCTTCAATGGTGATAACCCCATCGTGGCCAACTTTTTCCATGGCGTCGGCAATCAATTTACCGACTTCTGGGTTAGCGGATGAAATCGATGCGATCTGAGCAATATCGTCCTTGGTTTTAACTTCATGAGACATCTTGTGAAGGGCATCAACGGCGGTCTTTGTGGCCTTTTCAATTCCCCGACGAATGCCAACTGGGTTAGCACCGGCAGTAACGTTCTTCATGCCTTCATTTACAATGGCCTGGGTCAAAACCGTGGCGGTTGTGGTTCCGTCACCGGCAACGTCATTGGTCTTGGAAGCAACTTCAGAAACCAACTTGGCACCCATATTTTCAAAATGATCTGGTAACTCAATCGCCTTGGCAATTGTCACCCCATCATTGGTAATTGTTGGGTTGCCGGCAGTTTGTTCCAAAACAACGTTACGGCCTTTAGGACCAATTGTTGCTTTAACAGTATCTGCTAATTTATCAACACCTTTAAGCATTGCGCTTCGTGCGTCTTCAGAAAACTTAACTTGTTTAGCCATTCCAATTTTCACCTCAAAAATTTATTTTTGATTACAGATTAAATTGTTAAATCTTGAAATCGCAATTCAATTATTCGACGATTGCGACGATATCTTTTTCATGCAAAACTAAATAGGATTTGTCGTTATCTTCTATTTCCGTACCTGCGTACTTATCGAACATCACCTTGTCACCCTTCTTAACAACTGGGGCAACTGTTTGACCGTTGTCCAATACGCGACCGTCACCAACGGCTACGATTGTACCGGTTTGAGGCTTTTTCTTTGCGTTATCGGCTAAAACAATGCCGCCAACGTTCTTTTCCTCTTCTTCTTCTCTTTCGATAATTACACGATCTCCTAATGGTTTTAACACGTTAGTCCCTCCATTTTGCAACAATTTTAGCATTATTAGCACTCCTATGATAAAAGTGCTAAACACTGTTTATAATATATTATTTTTCCCGGGAAAATGCAAGGATTTTTCATCACTTTCATCAATGCTGAGAACCACTCACCCCTCCTAGACCCCCGTACAAGTAAGCTGACAGCTTTTTTAAGAAGCCGGCTTAGAATTAGGAATGGCCCAAATTCCTCGGGTTACCATGCCGCCCTATTTGAAAAGTCAAAAAGGCCCGTTGATAAACAATCATCGTTTATCAACGAGCCAGGCTAACTCTGGTCAGTCTGAATACTTATTTGCCAAAATTTTCAATAAAGTAAATTAACGTCTGTAATTCATTGGTTAAGTCAACGTTTTGAACCAGCACTGCATCTGGCACCGCCAAGCGAATGGGGGTAAAGTTAAGGATTCCCTTAACCCCACCAGCAACCGCATCATCGGTTACCCCCTGAGCAGCACTTGAAGGAACGGTCAAAATGACAACTTGGATCTGCTGTTCCTTTAGTTGGTGAGCTAATTCCGTGATCGGGTAAACCGGCACCCCATCCTGAATTTTATTGACGATTGCGTCATTGGTATCAAATGCGGCCGAAATCCGCACGTTGCCGTCCTTGTGAAAATTAAAGTTCAACAATGCGTGGCCCAAATTCCCAACCCCAATCAATGCAACGTTGGTTAAATGTTCCTGGTTCAGAATTTGCTTGAAAAATGATAGTAAACTATCAACATCGTATCCGTAACCCCGTTTACCCAACGCGCCAAAATATGAAAAGTCCCGGCGAATTGTTGCTGAATCAACCTGGACGGCCTCGGCTAATTCCGTTGAAGAGATGCGGCTTTTGCCCGTATCGTGTAAAATGTCTAAGTATCGGTAATAAATCGGCAATCGTTTCGCGGTCGCCCGTGGAATATTCTCAGCTGTCAAGAAAAGTTCCTCCTAATTTCGTTTAAATTATGGTACTCGAGAAGTTTGTGAATCCCTATTTACTTTACATTCTAACATAAGATACCATCTTGTGAAATAAATTTCAAATATTATTACTGATTTTCAGTCAGATTTTCCAAGATAGTTTATGATAAAATTGATTAGACACTAGAAAGGTGGCGGGATCGTTGATAATCTTACAGGCCCAAGATTTAACCAAAAGATTCAATGGCGTTAATATTTTTTCCAAGGTAAACCTCTCCGTTCAAGAGAAGAGTCGCATCGCCCTGGTAGGCCGAAATGGCGCCGGTAAATCAACCCTGGTGAAAATGATCATCGGTGAACAGCCGATTGATGGCGGCCAGGTCACAACTAAGAAAAACTTATCGATCGGCTACCTTGCCCAAGATACCGGTCTTGACTCCAATAAGGGCATCTATGCTGAAATGGCGGGCGTGTTTGCTGAGCTGAAGGTCCAGGAACAAAAGCTTCACGAACTCGAAGGTCAAATGGCCTCCCTGGACCCCCAATCAGAGGCTTTTGGCCAGGTATCATCGACCTACGATAACATTCGCGCGGATTTTGAACAGCACAATGGCTACGGTTATGATGCCGAAATCCGGGGAGTTTTGCACGGATTTGGGTTTGATAAACCAACGTACGATAAGCCAATCAATGAATTGTCCGGCGGCCAAAAAACCCAGTTAGCCCTGGCAAAATTGCTCCTTGAAAAACCAGAACTGCTGATCCTGGACGAACCAACCAACCATTTGGATGTTGAAACCATCACTTGGCTTGAAGGCTATATCCAAAATTATAGCGGTGCGCTTCTAATCATTTCCCATGACCGGTACTTTCTCGATCGGATCGTGAATGAAGTTTATGATCTGGCAAATGGGACCCTGCACCACTACACGGGCAATTACACCCAGTACACGGAAAAGAAGGCCGACCAAGTCGCTCAGGAATGGAAAGCCTACGAACGCCAGCAAGCTGAAATTAACAAGCTACAGACATTTGTCGACAAAAACATTGTCCGGGCATCCACAACTAAACAGGCTCAGGCCAGACGAAAGCAGCTGGAAAAAATGCCCCGGTTGCAAAAACCAACGACTGACGGTAAAACTGTCCGGTTTCGATTCACCCCCAAATCCAAGAGCGGCAACAATGTCCTAAACGTTTCCCAAGCAGCCGTTGGCTACACGTCAGTGTTGGCTGAACCGGTCAATTTGGACATTAAGCGAAATCAGGCCGTCGCAATTGTCGGCCCAAACGGGGTCGGCAAATCAACCCTTCTAAAAAGTATTCTTGGAATTATCCCGTTTTTAAAGGGAAAAGCCCAATTTGGGACCGGCGTGGATACCGGCTACTATGACCAAGAGCAAGCCACCCTTCATTCTGGTAAAACCGTTCTTGAAGAAGTCTGGGATGATCACCCAACCACACCAGAGGGCGATATTAGAAGCGTTCTGGGGAGCTTTCTGTTCTCCGGGGACGATGTTGCCAAGATGGTTCACGACCTTTCTGGCGGCGAGAAGGCGCGGCTGCTGCTAACCAAGCTGGCTATGGAGCACAACAATTTTCTGATTCTTGACGAGCCGACCAATCATTTGGATATTGATAGCCGGGAGGTCTTGGAAAAGGCGCTAAACGGCTTTGACGGGACAATCCTCTTTGTTTCTCATGACCGATACTTCATCAATAAAGTCGCCACGTCAGTCGTTGAACTCTCCCGTCAGGGAACCACCCTCTATCTGGGGGATTACGACTATTACGTCGCCAAAAAAGAGGAATTAACGGCCATTAAGGAACATGAGCGGCAAAAGGCTGCGCCATCAGGAATCACCCAAGCCCAGGCCACAGAAACGTCTGACAAAAAGCACTACGAGATCAACAAGCAAAACCAGAAGACCCTTCGAAAATTAACCCGCGAAGTGGCCGATTTAGAGAAGCAACTCGATACGCTGGGAAAGAAAAAGACCGCGATTGAAACGGAGATGAGTAAACCCGCCATTTACAACGATCCAATCAAGGCGGCTGACTACCAATCACAACTTGAGCAGATCGACGCTCAAATTTCAACAACCGAAAATGATTGGGAGCAAAAGAGTTTGCAGCTTGAGGATATTTCGTAGCTAGTATCGTGACTAACGCCATTAAAACGGATTAGGGGTCGCCAGCAAAAACATGATGTTTTTGCTGGCGACCCCCTTTTTCATTGATCATGATTCGGCTTCCCCAAGCCATGCAAATTCCAATCCGGGATCCGCATTAAGTGTTGCATCTGTAAACGTCTGATAACGATACAGCATTTCCCCGGCTGCCCCAATCATCGCAGCGTTATCGCCACACAGTGACAGCGGGACAAGTGCCAATTTGGTATTCGGAAAAGCGTTAATTTCACTTTCCAAACGGTCCCGTAGTCCCCGATTGGCCGCAACCCCGCCGGCAAGAATCAGTTGTTTAACGGGATAAGTTTTCAGTGCGCGGACAGTTTTATCCGCTAACACGTCAATCACAGCCTGTTGAAAACTTGCAGCCAGGTCGTTTTTATCTAGCGTTTCGTGGATCTGATCGGCATGGTGAACCGTATTAATAAAGGCACTTTTGAGCCCACTAAAACTAAAATCAAAGGTTTCGTCATTGTCCATTGCCCTTGGGAAGTGGAAAGTGTCGGTTCCCTTATGGGCCATCGAATCGACCTGTTTACCAGCAGGATAGTTGATTCCCAGAACCCGACCAATCTTATCGTAGGCCTCGCCCGCGGCATCGTCTCGAGTTTCGCCAATAATTTCGAACTGATTTTCTTTGGGCATGTAAACCAACTCGGTATGGCCGCCAGAAACCACTAGGGCCATTGCTGGAAATTCAATTGGCGCAACTAAACGAGCCCCATAAATATGGCCGGCAAGGTGGTTTACTGGGATCAACGGTAAATGATGCGCCCAGGCGACCGCCTTGGCAGCCGTTACACCAATTAACAGGGCCCCAACCAATCCCGGACCATATGTGACAGCGACTGCATCCAAATCGGCGTAGTCAACATCTGCTTTTCGCAACGCATCGTTAATACACCCAGTGATCTGTTCAATATGATGGCGGCTGGCAACTTCAGGCACCACCCCACCAAAGCGCTGGTGGCTCTTTATTTGGGTTGCCACAATATTTGACAAAATTTTGTCGCCGTTCTCAATGACGGCGACAGATGTTTCATCACAACTCGTTTCAAATGAAAGAATTAAATTTCGTGTCACAAACTTCACCTTTCTCAGGGCATTAACCAACCTTGGTAATGTCCAAAACCATGTTTAACGCATCTTCGCGATCGTTAAAATAATAATCTTTCTTGTAGCCGTTGTCCACAAAACCAATGTCACGATATAATTTCTGAGCATGATTATTGCTGACCCGAACCTCGAGGGTGACCTTATCATACCTTAACTGCCGGGCCTTTTTAATAATTGTATTAACCAAAAAGTAACCAAGGCCGTGGTTCTGAAAAGTTGGTGCAACGGCAACGTTGGTAATGTGACAATCCCGGGTATGATCATTGAGTGAACAGCCAATGAAGGCAACCAGCCAATCGTTGCGGCGCAATACCAAATAAAGCCGGTCATTTTTCCGCATTAATTCGGTCCGAAATGCCCGCTCATCCCAAGGGGTCTGGCCACCATAAACGGCTCGCTCGATGCCGAGAATTTCCGGAATATCGGGAATCATCGCCTTTGCTAAAAAATACTCGGTGCCGTTAATTTCAACGTCGTGATTTTTAATATCAAGATAACGTTCGCGAAGTTGGGCCTGCTTATTATAAAAATTTTTCTGAAACCAATTTTTAAAGTTTTTCCACATAGTTACGGGTATCCTCGTTTGGATGGCGTTTTTTCCAGTCAGCTTCGGCCTTTGTCAGTCGTAAATATCGCGGTACAACAGCATCAATATCCTCAACTGGGGATAATTGGGCGCCATACCACCCTAATTTAGCAGCATCCGGAATCGCTTGAAGGTGGCTGGCAACAAGTAAGCGATTTCCAAGTGTGGCTTTAAGATCAGCCAAAAACGGCTGATTGTCCCCAACCACCATGATTGGCCCGCTTGTTTTTGCCAGGACAGCCCGCCATTCAGCGATATTGGTATGCTGATCGGCCACCACCGCCTGAAGTTTACCGGCCTTGCGTTGATAGAGTCCGGTAAACATATTTTGGTTACGCGCATCAAAAATTGGGTTAATTAGAACATCCGGCAGGTCAATGTTCAAGGCAACAGTTAATAAACTCGAAACCGTCACCAGTTCGATATTAAGCGTACTAGCCAACGTTTTGGCAGCCGTGGTCGCCATCCGAATTCCCGTATACGATCCCGGGCCCGACGCCACCACAATTTGATCCAGGTCAGCAGGCTGCAAATCAGACTTCTTTACCAGGTCTTCAATGACCGGCATTAAGAATTCGGCGTGCTTCCGATGGGTTGTGAGGGTGGTCTCGGCAAGTAGGTTATCATCATCCATCACTGCCACAGAGAGTGGCCGGTTTGATGTATCAATTGCTAAAATTTTCATTATTATTCGTTACCCTTTACATCATTTTTCTTCCAAATAAATGTCGCACTCGAGGAGAGTTTGTCATTTGACATGATTTCATGAATTGTCTTAATTCTATCATTATCTTGAGATTCAACAAGGACGGAACTCGAAACGAAGTTGCCATACTTCACTTCATTTTCAAAGCGAATGTTAATCTGCTCGGGCTGGTGAGACACCAAGAAGTCCAAGGGCAATACATCAGTCATCCATTCAAGGTAGTGGGCATTGTTCACATGGCCATTAAAATCAATGTCACTGGCTCGGACCTGATACTTCTTAGTAGTCAACTCAGCATTGCTATCCAGCCGCTCTGGCCGTTTTAGTCGGGGCACGCGGCGGACATTTTCCGAACGGTAAGGCTTAATAATACTTTCCGGAATCTCGGTAATTTTCCGCGCCTTTTCATCCATTAAGACCCAAATCGAATCAACCTTTACCAATTCATTTCCCTGCTCATCATGAATCCAAAATTCCCGGTAAGCAAAGAAGCGGTTATAAGACGTTCCCCGCGTGGATACCTTGACAGTGTCATCAGCAACCGGCAAGCGTTTGATAGTAATTGCGTACTGCGTGACGACCCACCCGACGCCATATTGATCAATTAACGACTGTTGAGCAACGCCTAAGGCTGCATTTTGGTGATCTGAGCAGAGCATCAACACGTTTATCAGCATTGCCATTGTAATCCGGTTGGTAACATCCCCTTCATAAAAGGGAATTGTATGGTCCTCAGTATATCGATGTGCTGTCATGACAGGTCCTCTTTTCGTTTAATGGTTGAATCAAACTATGTATTTTGCCGTCCTAAACGGCAATCAAATTACTTAATATTGTGATATTCATTATAAACAACTTGTTTTCGTAAGTTATGCGTTTTAGCAACTTTTTTGATCGCATCGTTCACCGCTAAACCATCGCCAATATAAGCATCAACCTGTTGAGTCAGCGATAGATCCGCCATTAAACTAGACTCCTTAGCATTTTCTTCAGGTTCTGAATTTCCTTCAACGATAATCACAAATTCTCCGCGCACCTGGTTAGTTTGGCTCCATTCTAGGCATTCAGACAAAGCACCCCGAATAAACTCTTCGTGGCGCTTAGTGAGCTCACGACAAAGGGCGGCTTTGCGATCAGCACCAAAGACCGTTACCAAATTCTTAAGGGTTTTTTGCAGCCGATGGGGGGCCTCATAAAAAATCAAGGTTTCCGGGCGAGATGTTAGGTGGGCCAACTCTTCTCTTTGCTCCTTAGGCTTTCTTCCCAAAAAGCCGTAAAAATAGAATGGTTGGGGCGCCACCCCGGAAGCAATTAGTGCGGTAATCCCGGCATTTGCTCCTGGTAGCGGAACGACCGGAATCCCCTGGGCAATACAAGCAACCACCAGCTCATGGCCCGGATCACTAATTGACGGCATTCCAGCGTCACTCACCTGGGCGATCGTTAACCCATTTTTGAGCTTCTCAGTCAATTCAGGGATCCGCTGAGCCGTATTATGCTCGTGAAAACTGATCTGTTTTGTTTCAATTTCAAAGTGGTTAAGCAGTTTCTGGGTATTGCGCGTATCTTCAGCGGCAATCAGATCCGCTCGTTTCATCACGTCTACCGCCCGGAACGTCATATCACCTAAGTTGCCGATCGGGGTTGGCACCAAAAACAACGTGCCAAATTCAGTTTTTGTATCAAAACTTCGTTGATTTTTCACTTAATGATTAGTCCCTTCGACCGTAAATAATTTCAGTGCAGAAAATGCAATCTTCCCCATTTTCTCGTCGTTTGCCATAGTATGAGCTACATACATGAAACCCTTCGTTATATAGCTTTTCAAGGTTCTTTCTGGACTTTGATAACTGGGGTGAATTGTTTCCCATCTTTTCGGTAAGCTGGTTAACCCGATCCCGCAAATGCTGATTTTCAATCTCTAATTCCGCATTCTTTTCCATCAATCCAACCAACGACTCGTGAAGCTGAGAAAATTCCGCGGTTGTCACTTTCAGGCGGTGATCCATCTCCTTGAGTTCATCGTATAAACTTTGACTATCCACTTTTTTCACCCTTTAATTCTACGCCTTAATAATCGCTAACATTTCCAACGTGACCGACTCAACGATGTTTTGAAAACTCACATTCACCATGACACTGCGACTCGTATCCAATAGCTTGTCAAGCATCGCCATCAATTGATCGGCAGACCATTCGTTAGCGGCTTGCCTGGTTTCAGCAGCAATATCCGGAAACTTCACATTTTGCTGGGTAAGCGTTCCGTATTTCAATTCAAGAACTTCATCAAAAATGGTTATCATCATGGTCAAAACCACCTGTTGACGGGCTTTACTGGTGGCCAATGGCATCAATGACATTTGAATGTACGGCATGGCCATTGGATTACCTTTCACCAGGTAAGAAAACCATTTAGAAACCACCTGTTCCAATAAAGTGAACCAGCCATCAGCCAGCCATTGCTTGATTTCGCTTAAGCTATTAGTCATTGTCATCAGCAAATTAATTTGACTTGGAACGACACCCGCCCTTTGTAATTCCGCCACCATCAACTCGTGGGGAATACTTGGGAATTCAACCACCTGGGTCCTTGAAACAATTGTCGGCAAAATCAAATTTCGGTTCCGGCTGATCAAAAAACTAACGACATTACCGGTAGGCTCCTCGATAAACTTTAACAGACTGTTCGCAGCACCGGTTGTCATCTTGTCAGCATCAGAAATAATGAAGACCTTTTTTGAGCCTTCCATTGCACTCTTGGTGAATTCACTTTTCACATGCCGAATTTGATCCACCTTGATGCTTAGTCCATCTGGCCGGGTCATCACCACGTCTGGATGATCATGGTTCATAATCCGGGTACATTCTGGACACTTGCCACAAGGATAGCCATCGGTGACGTTGGTGCAAAACAGCCGCATTGCAACGCCCATCGCAACTGCGTCCTCACCCGCACCATCCTCACCCGTGAATAAATAAGCGTGGGACAGCTCATTTTTTTGAATTAACTGCATGAACTGCTGAAACAGTTGGGGTTGCTTTGTTTTTGCAATTGTGACGATATTTTCGGTCATCCGCGTCCTCTAAAATTGATGAAACGATTCAATTGGCAGCACCATCACGGTCGCACCACCAACTTGGACTTCAATTGGAAAGGTATGTTCCGCCGTGTCACCATTGAGACTGACAGGGGGCGTCATAAACTGCTGGCGGGCAGAACAGGTTTCTTTAATTAATTGAAGGGTCAAATCAACTTTATCATCATCAACGGCAACCAGATAAGTCGTATTCCCTGAACGCAAAAAACTACCCGTAGTTGAAAACCGGGTGGCAACGATGTCATGAGCAACAAACACCGAACGTAATTTATTAGCGTCTTTATCTTGAACAATGGCAATAACTAATTTCATGGCTAACACTCCTTAAAAGTATTCAGCAGCAATTTGGCGAATGGCGCTAACCGTGGCGGCAACCACGCTGGCAATCGGCTGGGTGGCATCAATGACCACAAATCGCTCCCCCGCCTGCTTGATAATTGCCATGTAACCATCATGAACGCGATTGTGAAAAGCAGTGGTTTCAACGTCTAAGCGATCAATTTTGCTGGCGTCACGATGCTTCGCAATCCGCGTCAACCCCACCTTAACAGGAATATCAAAGTAGATGGTCTTGTCTGGGATTAACTTTTCAGTTGCAAATTCATTCATTTTGGCAACGGCCTGCATGCCGATTTCGCGGCCGGCTCCTTGATAAGCCACCGAACTATCGACATATCGGTCACACAGAACCAGTTGATTACGAGCAAGCGCGGGTAAAATGGTTTCTACCAGGTGTTGTCGCCTGGCTGCGGCGTAAAGTAGGGCCTCAGTTCGGTAATCCATGTCGGTATTCTCGCGATCAAGAATGACCCGGCGCACTTGCTCTGAAATTTTATTGCCGCCTGGTTCCCGCGTTACCAATAACTGATTTCCCAGTTCCTTCTGGAAAATAGCACCAATCTGATTCATCACCGACGTTTTGCCGGCACCATCAGACCCTTCAAAAGTAATAAACATGCCTGCCACAATTTTCCCTCACTTCTTAATAATACGTTAATTGTACTGTAACTCTTTTCTCATGTCTATCCACAAGCCGTCACCGGACTAAATCAAGCCAACCCAAAACTGGGCTGAAGGCAAACCAATGATTTTGTCTCAGCCCAGTTCTTAAGACCAACAACCATGAAATTCAGCCATGAAGCAGTTACAATTTTAGCGAATCCATCACTGCAACAACCAGTCAGCTCACCACAACGAGTGACGATTCCTATTGAAAATCATCGTGATCATAGCTAATAACTGAAGGTTGGATGTGATCATTTTTAATTTTCCGAATTCGGGCTTCTTGATAAATAAAGAAGAATTTCTGTTTTGCAAGCGCCGTTTCAGCCGTCATCTCAAGATCGCTATCCGCCACGGCATCTTGGGTTTGAACAGCATGATCCCACTGTTCCTTGAGGGCGTTAATCAGATCCAGTAGTCGTTGATCATAATCCGATTTGACATTTTGCTTTCTAAGTCCGCCAAAAAACATCTGCTGTTCATCTCCTTTACATTTCGGTTCGGCCCTGAACTGCCTTAAACAGAGTCATTTCGTCAGCATACTCAATGTCGGTTCCCACAGATAGGCCATGAGCCAGTCGGGTAACCTTAATGCCAGCCGGCTTAATTAATTTACTAAGATACATTGCGGTTGCTTCTCCTTCGGGAGTTGCGTTGGTCGCAACAATGACCTCTTTAACCTCATGATTCTTCTGCAATCGCTTGATGAGACTGCTGATATTTAAATCTTCGGGCCCCTTACCTTCAATTGGCGATAAAACACCGTGAAGGACGTGGTACAGGCCATGATATTCCTGAACCTTTTCCATGACCATAATGTCTTTGGGCTGCTCAACAACCAAAATCTGAGATTGATCACGCGTTTTATCCCGACAAATTTCACACGGATCCTCATCGGTCAAATTCCCACAGATTGAACAGTAATGCAGTTCATTCTTCGTTGCCACCAACGCCTTGGAGAAGGCCTTGACGTCATCTTCGTTCATGTCCACCGTATAAAAGGCCAGCCGCGTCGCCGTCTTATTCCCAATCCCGGGTAATTTCATATAACTGTCAATTAATTTTGCAATTGGTTCAGGATACTGCATAGTTTACCTTCCTTAAAAAGCGGTTTACATTCCTGGGAGACCCTTTGTGTACTTACCAAGCGAATCCCGGGTGGCCTTTTCAATATTTGTCATGCAATCATTAACGGCTGCAATCACCAAATCTGACAGCATGTCGGGATCATCAGGATCAATTGCCTCGGGCTTGACCGTCATGTCAGTCATCTTCCGATCACCGGTAAACGTGACAACAACCATGTCGTCTGGGGCCTTGCCAGTAAAGCTGGTTGTGTTTAACTTTTCCTGTTCAGCCTTCATATTTGTCTGAACCGATTGCATCTGCTTCATCATTTTGTTCATGTTCATACCATTCATCATAGTGAGTTATCCTCCGTTTTTTATTAATCATTTTTAATATCTAGAATATCCTTGCCAAACAGCTCGGCCGCCTTAGCCACAATCGGTTTGGGCGCATCCGGGGCCGGGCCTGGTTTATCAGTTGGCTGATCATCTGAAGCCGACTCGGGCTCAGTCGACCCGGACTTCAACTCAGCCTTGTGATTAACCAAGTAATCGCGGCGAATTGTCGGCCATTGATTACTTGGCACAAAAACAATTGTTGGCGACTTACCAACCAGCCGGTCCAAGTTGTTTTCCAATGCATCACAGAGTTCCCGGTCCGCCTGGGCTTTTTGGTAGAAAATTGGGTATTCAAACGCCACAATAATGCCATCGGGGCTGGCGGCCACCGGCTTGGAAACGTGCATCACAGCCCGTTGGGTGACCGAGAGTGTATTCATCAAATCCGGCCAAACCTGTTGGAATTCATTGAGACTCTTCCTCGTTGCGCTGCCAAGAATCGGATAGATCTTTGTCAGCTCAATGTGGACGTTGGCCGCCTTCGCAGCTGGTTTAGGGGTGGCCGGTTCAGCCGGCTCACCCGTTGCTGCCGTGACTCCGGTCTTTTTCAGTTCAGCAATCTCTCGTTGCAAATCATTAATTTTATTGGTCAGCCGATCAATTTTTTCATCTTCGACCCGTTCGGTTTGAGCGGCCTTCTCACTGGATACTGCCGGTGAAGCAGCTGTCTGATCTAAATGGGTAATTTTGACCGTTAGGACTTGCAGATAGACATCCGGGTGGGCTGTAAACCGCAGTGAATTTGAAATATCATTCAGTTCGTTAATCATTTGGTAAATCTGATCATCGGAAATCTGGCTGGTAAGTTGCTTAAATTTGTCATCAACCACGCCAAGTTCCATCTGTTCAACAATTTGGGGGTCCTGCTGATACAGCAAGATATCCTGACAGTAACTGGTTAAGTCTTCAACAAATCGGCTGGCGTCCTTGCCATCATCCAAAATCTTTTGAATAGTGATTAGCGCGCTCTTGGTATCCTTTTGAATCACTTGTTCAACGTAGGTGGTTAGCAGTTCGTTGGTCACGCTACCGGTGACCAACAGCGCATTTTTGTATGTGACCTGGTCATCGCCGTACGACATTGCCTGATCCAGGATACTCAGCGCATCCCGCATCCCGCCTTCAGCGGCTTTGGCAATCAGCTTAAGGGCCTTATCATCGTAGTCGATGTGCTTTTGTTTAAGAATATAGGCCATCCGATCCAGAATATCTTGGGGACGAATCCGTTTGAAATCAAACTTCTGGGTTCGTGAAATAATTGTCGCCGGAATTTTATGAGGCTCGGTCGTCGCCAAAATGAAAATCACGTTTGCCGGCGGTTCCTCCAGTGTTTTCAGGAGAGCGTTAAACGCACCGGTTGATAACATATGAACTTCATCAATAATGTAAACTTTATAATCAGCCTTCGTGGGCGCGTACTTCACCTTGTCGCGAATATCGCGAATCTCTTCAACGCCGTTGTTTGACGCCGCATCAATTTCAATCACGTCGCTTAAACTACCCTCGTTGATTGCCCGACACGTCTCGCATTCATTACACGGTTCGCCGTCTTTTAGATAGTGGCAGTTGACCGCCTTCGCAAAGATTTTGGCAGCGGAAGTTTTACCAGTTCCCCGGGGACCGGTAAAAAGATAAGCATGGCTAATTTGTTTGGTTAAAATTGCGTTTTTCAACGTCTGGGTAATAATCGATTGCCCAACGATTTCATCAAACCGCTGGGGCCGCCATACCCGATATAATGCCTGATAGCTCATTCTTAATCCTCCAGCTAATTGATCCATTCAGTCGTGAAAACTTGTCATAAAACACTTAAATAATTATATGCTGAAATGCCAAATAATGCCAACCAATTTACCAAACGTTAATGGAATTAAAAAATCCAAAATTTTCAAAAATCGCCAGCTGAACTCACCAAATCCGAGCCGCACACTGTCAATGATTACCTCAAATTAATCCCAAAAATAAAAATCTCCCAGCACTGACATCTGCTGGGAGTTTAATCGTCATAATCAAGAGGCACAAGATCGATGATACTTAGTGCTGCTTCCTTCCGGATCTGACACAGTTCGTAACCCGACCCTTGCCTCAGGGCCTTGCGGCATTAACTATCATATCGTATTTTGGTTTAAAATACCAGTCACTTTTGTTTTTTTCTTTTTCGGGCGGCTCGAAAAAAAGTCTTCATAATCTGTGAACAGGCGGTTTGAAGGACCCCCTCGGTCACCGTCACTTGGTGATTTAATCTGGCATCAGCCATGACTTCATACAAACTGGCAACCGCCCCAGCTTTCTGATCCCGAGCGCCAAAAATCACCCGTTTAATTCGCGAGTTGATAATTGCCCCCGCACACATTAAGCACGGCTCAATGGTCACGTAAAGCTCACAGTCAATCAGCCGCCAGCTGCGCAGCGTTCGACAAGCCTCTTCGATCGCCATAATTTCGGCATGAGCAACCCCGTCGTTTAGGTGTTCGCGCAGGTTATGCCCCCGACCAATAATTTGGCCGTCCTTAACCACCACGGCGCCAATCGGAACTTCCCCGATCATGTAGGCTTGAAGGGCCTCGTTTAGGGCAGCTTTCATATAAGTTTGATCATTCTTCTGCGTCATATTACTCCTCTTGTTATCACGATGCCCAACCGCTTAGGCCGCGCCGGTTTTGGTACTTTCTAAGATGTAGTAACCCTTGTCACGTTTTAAGATCTGGCAGTTACCAAATAACTGGGTCATCAGTTTCTTCGCTGACGGAGCCCCCTGCTTTTTCTGCAAAACCACCGTTAAGGTTCCTCCCGCAACTAAATGTGGCAGGGCGCCAGTGATCATCGCGTCAACGACTTTTTTACCGGCGCGAACCGGCGGATTGGTGACAACCGCGGCGTAGTTTCCCTCAACAGCTTCATAAACGTTGCTGGAAAAGATACTAACATTTTTAACCCGGTTGGCCGCGGCGTTCTTTTTGGCAAGCCCAAGCGCAATTTCGTTGACGTCGACCATATCGATCGTTCGCTCAGGCAGTATCTTGGCGATGGCAAGTCCAATTGGCCCGTATCCGGTGCCCATATCCAGAATTTTACCGGCTGGCAGTTGGGATGTCCGGAAATTTTCTAACAGGACCCGGCTGCCATAGTCAACCCGGTGCTTAGAAAACACTCCGTTGTCTGAAGTGAACACAAAGTTGTGTCCTAATAGGGTGTATTCCCAAGTGATTGGATCGGAGGTAACGTCTGGGTGCTCAGAATAGTAAAATTGATCGTTAGTCATGAATAATCTCCTTAGAACGGGATTGAAAGCGGATAACCCATATTTAGTGGCGAATCCGTTTTTAATCACAATATCTTGTGTCAATCCGTTGATTTTTTGTAAGTTTAGTGTAAACTAGAATCATCAATCAAATATGAATTTAAAAAAGTGGGGTGCCTCATTATGGCAAAAGTAACCGTTTATTCACGAAATAATTGCATGCAGTGCAAGATGACAAAGCGTTATCTTACAGAACATAACGTTTCATTCGAAGAACATAATATCAACGAACAACCACAATACATTGATTACCTTAAAGAACGCGGCTTTCAGGCTGTGCCGGTAGTTGACGTTGACGGCAAAGAAGCCTTCAGCGGTTTTCGCCCGGATGTTCTTCAAAAAATTGCTGGTTAGTCTTTATCCATTCTAACATACTGATTAATGAGTGATGGCGGAACCAATTTTGGCTTCGCTTATTTTATTCCAACAAAATAGAAAGTGTGGTTTACTATGTCCCTTCATAATCTCAAGGATGTTTCCTATTTCGATCTTAACAACCAAATTAACATCCCCGTTAACAATCAGATCCCCTTACAAAAGGATCAGGAAGCCTTAGCTGCCTTCCTCAAGGAAAACGTCACCCCTAACCTGGTCACGTTTGCCAGCCTTACCGACCGATTCGATTACCTGATTAATCATCATTATTACGAGGCCGACTTTATTAAAAAATATGATATGGCCTTCATCAAGGAATTGTACGCATACTTAAACAATCAGGACTTTCACTTCAAATCGTTTATGGCCGCTTACAAATTTTACGCACAGTATGCCTTAAAAACCAACGATAACGACGCCTATCTGGAAACATTCTTAGATCGGGTTGCCGCAAACGCTTTGTTCTTTGCGGATGGTGACGAAAAATTGGCCATGCGCCTAGCAGATGAAATGGTCCACCAGCGTTATCAGCCGGCAACTCCGAGCTTTTTGAACGCCGGCCGCGAAAATCGAGGCGAGTTTGTTTCCTGCTTCTTGATTCAGTCGACCGACGACATGAACACAATTGGCCGAACGATTAATTCTGCCCTGCAACTATCCAGGATTGGCGGCGGCGTTGGCATCAATCTCTCCAACTTACGAGCAGCCGGGGACCCCATCAAGCATATTGAAGGGGCCGCTTCAGGGGTCGTTCCGGTGATGAAGTTATTGGAGGACAGCTTCTCTTATTCCAATCAGTTGGGCCAACGCCAAGGCGCCGGCGTGGTTTATCTTTCCGTCTTTCATCCAGATATTATTTCTTTCTTGGGGGCTAAAAAGGAAAACGCCGACGAAAAGATTCGGTTAAAAACCCTATCGCTTGGTGTGACCGTTCCGGATAAATTCTATGACCTCATCAAACAAAATGCCGACATGTATCTATTTAGTCCTTATGATGTTGAAAGAGAATACGGGGTTCCATTCTCGTACGTGGATATTTCAGCCGAATACGATAAGATGGTTGCTAATGACAAGATCAAAAAAACAAAGATCAAAGCCCGGGACCTGGAAACCGAAATCAGTAAGCTCCAGCAGGAATCCGGCTATCCTTACATTATCAACATCGACACCGCCAACCGGGCAAATCCGATTGCCGGCCGCATTGTGATGAGTAACCTGTGCTCAGAAATTTTGCAGGTTCAAACCCCTTCCACGGTCGACAACGAACAACACTACATCAAATTAGGCAAAGACATCTCATGTAATCTGGGATCCACCAACATTGTTAACATGATGAACGGCAAAGATTTTGGCGGCTCCATTGAGGCGATGGTTCGCGCACTGACCTTTGTGACCGACCATTCCAACATCGACGTTGTCCCTTCAATTCAGAAAGGAAACCGCGAGTCGCATTCAATTGGCCTTGGTGCCATGGGGCTTCATAGTTACTTTGCCAAACATCACATGCACTATGGTTCACCAGAATCCATTGAATTTACCAGCGTCTACTTCATGCTATTAAATTACTGGAGCTTAGTTGCCTCTAACAAGATCGCTAAGGAACGCAACGAAACGTTTGTTAATTTCGATAAGAGCGCCTATGCCGATGGTTCATACTTCGACAAGTATTTGAACACCGATTACGCTCCGAAAACGGATAAAGTTAAAGCCCTTTTTGATGGTGTTCAGATTCCCACTAAAGCCGACTGGGAAGCTTTAAAAACCGCTGTAATGAAGGATGGCCTCTATCACCAAAATCGCTTAGCGGTTGCTCCTAACGGCTCTATTTCTTACATCAATGACACCACTGCCAGCCTCCACCCGATCATCAATCGGATCGAGGAGCGTCAGGAGTCAAAGATTGGCAAAATTTACTATCCGGCACCCTACCTGTCTAACGATACAATTCCTTACTACACCTCAGCTTATGACATGGATATGAGAAAAGTCATCGACATCTACGCCGCTGCTCAGGAGCACGTCGATCAGGGAATGGCATTGACACTATTTATGCGATCGACAATTCCTGCCGGGCTTTATGAATGGAAGGACGGCCGCACCGACAAGATGACCACCCGGGATTTAAATATTCTGAGAAACTATGCGCATCGTCAGGGCATTAAGTCAATCTATTACATCCGGACATTCACGGACGATAACCAGGAAGTCGGATCAAATGAATGTGAAAGCTGTGTCATTTAGCGGCGAAATTCACTTGCGGCTGATATCCAAATGGCATAGAATCCATTAAGGGACCGCACCAATCCGACTATTTCTACATCAAAGGAGTTTATCATGACTGAAAATTATCACGCAATTAACTGGAACGCTATCGATGACCAGATCGATAAAGCGACTTGGGAAAAATTAACCGAACAGTTTTGGTTAGACACCCGAATTCCCCTTTCTAACGATCTCGGTGACTGGCGAACCTTGGACACCGACCACCAATGGGTTGTGGGTCACGTATTTGGGGGGTTAACCTTGCTCGACACCCTTCAATCCCAAGAAGGGATGGCCTCACTGCGCCACGACGTTCGCACCCAACACGAAACGGCAGTGCTTAACAATATCCAATTCATGGAATCGGTTCACGCAAAGAGTTACTCCTCAATTTTCTCAACGTTGAATACCCCTGAGCAAATCGACGAAATCTTTGACTGGAGCGACACGGAAGAATTCCTCCAGAATAAGGCCCTTAAGATTCGTGATATCTACGAGAACAATCCGGACCCGCTGAAGAAAAAGATCGCCAGCGTTTTCTTGGAAACATTCCTGTTTTATTCCGGATTTTACACCCCACTCTGGTACTTGGGTCACAACAAAATTCCAAACGTTGCTGAAATTATCAAGTTAATTTTGCGGGATGAGTCAGTCCATGGTACCTACATCGGTTATAAATTTCAAATTGGCTTCAACCAGCTTTCGAAACCAAAACAAGAGGATTTAAAGAATTGGTTATACGATTTGTTATATAAGCTCTATGCAAACGAAGAAAAGTACACCCACTTGCTTTACGATCAGACTGGCTGGACCGAAGATGTTCTGACCTTTATCCGGTACAATGCCAATAAAGCCCTCATGAACCTTGGCCAGGATCCGTTATTCCCAGATACCGCTGAAGACGTTAATCCGGTTGTGATGAACGGAATCTCGACGTCAACTGCCAACCACGATTTCTTCTCACAAGTCGGAAATGGCTATCTGTTGGGAAACGTCGAATCAATGTCCGATGATGATTATAAAATTTAATTAATTGTAACTGACAACTGATCAGACAAAGGGGCCCCCACGGCGATTATCAACCGTGGGGGCCCCTTTGTCTTGGTTGCGATTAATTAATTAACCAAATCATCAGGCTTTTGCCCGGCAACCAAATCCTTTAAATTATTAAGGGAGATACTAACCATGTTTTTAACTGATTCGCTGGTGTGAAAAGCCGAATGTGGTGTAATGATCACGTTAGGCATCATTGATAACTTGATCACATCCGGGTCGGTTAATTTCTTGGTTGAACGCGAATCCTGCAGGTCAGCCGATTCGTTTTCCAATGTATCAATACCAGCAGCGGCAATTTCCCCACTCTCAAGCGCGAAGATGAGATCCTGGGTATCGACAATCGACCCTCTTGCCGTGTTGATCAAAATGGCGTTGTCCTTCATCATTTCAAACAATTCATGATTGAAAAGGTGGAAGTTATCGGCCGTTGCCGGCATATGCAGACTAATAATGTCGCTTTGAGAGACGAGTTCATGAAGATCCTTGACATAGGCAAATTCACCATTGGTTTCCTTTACAGGATACTTGTCATAGGCAATTACTTTGGCTCCCAGACCCCGAAACATCGAAATGGCGTGCCGGCCAATTCGACCGGTACCAATAATCCCCACGGTTTGGTCGCTAATCAGCCGCCCCATAAATTCAGGTGCAAAATGAAATTCATGTTGTTCCATCAACTGGCGCTGCATGTATCCCACTTTTCGCGTTAAGAAAAGGGCCATCGTCACCGCGAACTCAGCGATACTTTCAGGACTATATGCGGGTACATTAGTCACCAAAACATCATTATCACTAGCCGCTTGGAGGTCCACGTTATCCACCCCAACGTTTCGTAAGGCGAGATAGTGAATTCCCAACTTTTTGAATTCAGCAAACAGCAATTGTGAATAGGGAATCGTTTGTAATCCTGAAACCCCGTCGTAACCTGCTGCATCTTGAATCGTTGTGGTATTAAGGGTCGTCGTTGTTGTCGTAACCTCGATATGATGATCCTTTCCCCACTTTTCAACGAAAGGAATCTCATCATCGCGAACGTTGTATACCATAAATTTCATCTAAATTCCTCCAGTACCCGTTTTATCTACTATACCAAAAATTGATTGCCGTGTGCCAAAAAGGATCAATTCCTAATCATAGCACATCAAGATCTCATCAAAATTCCACCCATATTTGGGTAATCAAAAGTGGTGAAGACAATTTAGACGCATTGTCTCCACCACTTTTAATTGACTAAGTGGGCAATAGACGGTCACGAGAGGCCGTTTAAGCACATTTAACTTACTTTAATTGATCAATAAACCGATCAAAAGCTGCTTGACCCTTATCATTCCACTTATAGACCCCGGCATCTTCAAGAACCCGGGCAAAAACCAACCCGATTTCTTGATCGAGAATCTTTGAAACATTCTCTTTGGTAAATTGATGCTTGGCCTTTAATTCGTCGGCCCAAGGCTTGTGATACTCGGCAATCTCATTGTCTTCATCTACGAGGTACTTTTCAACCTCTTTCATTTCAGTCTTCAAACGAGCCGGTAAAATTGCTCGTCCCATGACTTCAATCAAACCAATGTTTTCCTTCTTGATGTGTTGAACATCCTTGTGGGGATGGAAAATGCCGTCAGGATACTTATCAGAGGTCTGATTATCTCTTAAGACAATGTCTAAGACGTACTGACCGTCCTTCGTATAAGCAATTGGCGTGACCGTGTGATGCCGCGTGCCATCCTCGGAATAAGCGCGAATATCAACCGCCTCATCCGAATACTGTTTCCAAGAGTCGGCAATCTTAGTCGCCGCAACAACGACCTGGTTCGCATCATCACTCTGCAGCCGGATGGTTGCCATCGGCCACTTAACAATTCCTGCCTTCAGCCCGTCAATTCCCAGATCAACCGGCCGATCAATTCCAGCCTTCATCATTGGGAAGTTGTGCCGGCCGCCTTGATAATGATCCTGGGCCAGTAATGATCCGCCAACGATTGGTAAATCGGCGTTACTGCCAACAAAATAGTGCGGCAGCTGTTTGATAATATCCGTCAAATTGACAAAGGTCTGCTGGCTAATTTTCATTGGCACATGCTTCTGATTCAAGAAAATCGCGTGCTCGCCAAAGTATGCGTATGGTGAATACTGGAAGCCCCATGGCTGGCCGCCAATCATCATTCGGATAACCCGGTGATTGCTTCGGGCGGGATAGCCGAGGCGGCCCAAGTACCCCTCATTTTCAATTGCCAGCGGGCCAACCGGATAACTGGTTGACTTTTTCCGTCCGGCAGCGGCAATGGCCTTCGGATCCTTTTCAGGCTTCGATAAATTAATGGTAATTTCCAAATCGCCGTAGTCGGTATCGGCCGTATATGAAATGTTCTTGGCGATCGCCCGCGTTTTAATATAATCATTATTTTGACTCAGGCGATAAAAGTAATCGGTGGCCGCTTCCGGTGATTGTTGATACTTGTTCCAGAAAATGCGATTAACTTTCGAAGGAATCGGTGTCAGAAGATCCATTAACTGGTCTTCCAAAATTTCGCGGTTGGTAATCGAATCTCCAATCTTTTGATGAGAAATTGCCAACTCGACCAAGTCATTGGCCAAATCAACTGGCGATGCATCATCAGTTGACTCTCCAAACCCATCACCAATTAAGCGAAAGATCAAATTCGTCACATAAATCCGGTCGACGTCTTCATAGGGTGAATCAGATTTAATGACGAGATCAACAAATTTTTCAACTGCTGTTTCACTCATTTCTTCTAATTTCCTTTCCGATCGTCGTAACCCTTTGGATGGGTTTCTTTCCAATTCCATGCGGTCTTAATAATTTCATGAACATCATCAAATTGCGGCTTCCAGCCCAAAACTTTGCGGGCCTTATCACTAGCGGCAATCAAGGTGCTTGGATCGCCTGCTCGGCGGGGCCCCATTGTTGCGGGAATTGGCTTGCCGGTAACTTCACGGGCTGCTTCAAGAATTTCTTTGTTGGAGAATCCGGTTGAGGATCCCAAGTTAAACGCATCACTGTCATGACCCGCTTGCAGATACTTCAGCGCCAAAATGTGGGCGTCAGCTAAATCAACCACGTGAACGTAATCACGGACGTTTGTCCCATCCTTGGTATCGTAATCATCACCAAAAATCGTTAGTTGATCGCGTTCGCCAGCGGCAACTTGCAGAATAATGGGTACCAAATGGGTTTCTGGATGGTGATCTTCACCGATGGAACCGTCTGCCTTGGCCCCGGCAACGTTAAAGTACCGCAGCGCAACAAACTTAATTCCGTAAGCCACGTCACTCCAGTGCATAATCTTTTCCATTGCCAACTTGCTTTCCCCATAGGGGTTGGTTGGAACCTGGGGATCGGTTTCTTTAATTGGAATTTGTTTGGGTTCACCATAGGTTGCGGCAGTCGATGAGAAGACAATCTTCTTAACGTTGTGCGCGTTCATGGCTTCCAACAGACTGATCATGCCATAGGTATTATTGTCAAAGTATTTAAGCGGTTTGGCCATTGATTCTGGGACCACTGAAAAGGCAGCAAAATGAATGACCCCCTCAATGTCTTCCTTATCAAAAACTTTGTTAAGAAATTCTTTATCCCGCACATCGCCTTCATAGAACCGGGCTTTAGGGTTAACCGCGGCGCGATGACCGGTCACCAAATTATCAACAACCGCAACATCGTATCCGTTTTGAATTAACCGATCAACTGTGTGAGACCCAATATAACCGGCACCGCCTAATACTAAAATTGCCATCTTAATATCCTCTCCTTCTCAATTAACTACTTAATCTCTCTTGGGCCATCAGAAATTTCCGCAATGTAGAATTCTGCTGGATGACCAATTTCTTTCTCGTAAACTTTACCAACGTTTTCTGTGAAGGCGTCCGCCTTGTCACGATCAACAATCGCAATGGCACATCCCCCGAAGCCGGCACCCGTCATTCGAGCACCAATGACGCCTGGCTGCTTCCAAGCAGTCTCTGCAAGGGTGTCAAGTTCCTTACCGGTTACTTCAAAATCATAGTGCAGTGAAATGTGGGAGGCGTTGATTAACTTACCAAATTCTTCAAGGTTATTGTTAACCAAGGCATCCTTTGCTTTTAATGTCCGCTGATTTTCAAAAACAGCGTGCCGAGCGCGACGAATGAGGACGTCATCGTTAATCAGGTAGCTATTCTCATCGAACTCATCTTCGGTAAGATCACCGAGAGTCTTGATTGGCAACTTGACTTGAAGGCGCTTCAAAGCTTCTTCACACTGAGCCCGACGTTCATTATATTTGGAATCTTGTAATTCCCGGTGCTTCTTAGTGTTCATGATGACAATGACTCTGTCACCCATTTCAACGGGAACGTAATCGTATTTCAGGGTATTCGTATCCAAGAGAACGGCTTGGTTGGCCTTACCCATGCCAATGGCAAACTGATCCATGATTCCAGAGTTAACGCCGATGTAGTTGTTTTCAACCAATTGACCATACTTAACCAGATCAAGTTCATCAATATTGAAGCCATAGACGTCATTGACAATCTCGGCAGTCAGTAATTCAATTGCGGCTGATGAAGAAAGCCCGGCAGCGTCCGGCAGATTACCGTTAACGGCTAAGTCAAACCCATGGTCTAATTGATGACCATGTTCAATAATTTGGCTGATCATTCCCTTAGGATAGTTTGCCCAGCCATGCGCTTTGTCATACTTTAAATCATCTAATGAAAATTCAACGATTCCCTGATCGGCAACGTTGGCAGAAAACATTCTAACCTTATTATCGTCACGAGCACCATAGGCAGCGTAAATTCCCATACTAATGGCACATGGGAAAACATGGCCACCATTAAAATCGGTGTATTCACCAATTAAATTAATGCGGCCCGGTGAGAAGAAGACCCGCGTAGAATCGTAACCAAATTTATCGTTAAACTCTTGTTTTACATCATCTGAAAGCATGAATTTCATCCCTTTATATTTATTTTAGTAAATTTTACTCAAATACAAATTAACTCATTTTCCACTCATTGTCAACTGGCCAATTTCTTAAACCGAGCAGCTTGCTCAGCTACCACCTCTAATAATATGCTATTGCGACGGCCTATACAAGTGCCTTACCGCTGAAATTCACAAACAATTGGAAGCGCTTAATTTTTTTCGCCAGCCGGTTTATCCAGGGATAGTAAAGTTAGGTAAAGGGTCGCCCACCCAGACAAATTATCGCCGGCTTGACGGCTAAATTCTCACAAAAAAACGCATCGCTGCGACCAAAATGGTCGGCGATACGCGTCGATGATCGTTTCACTTTAAAAGAAGAATTTACTGACAATAATCGTAAATATTAATAGAATGATGGAAGCAAGAAATGCGGCTGCGAAGGCGCCCTTTCCTCGTTGGAAAATCACTTTAAAGTTCACGCTCATCCCAAGGGCGGCCATGGCCATTCCTAAAAATAGGTAGGCAGCTTTGACCAGTCCGGCCAGCATTCCAGCCCCCAGTGGTAGAAAGGTTCCAAGAATGCTTGCCAGGATGAAGCCGCCCATAAACCATGGGATTGGCAACTTACCGCGGTGCCCGTCACCTGACTTATGCGTGCTTCGTTGGTACCAACCGCCAATCACCAGCGCGGCGGGTGCCAGCATGAGAACCCGTGACAACTTGGTGATGATCGCCGTGTCAAGACTTACCGGTCCACCAGAGCTTCCGGCGGCAACGGCATGGGCAATTTCATGAAGTGAGGCACCAGTCATAACGCCAAACTGTGTCGGGGTTAGATGAAGGAACGGCTTGATGCCGATTTCAATCAACGTAAACACCGTCCCGAGGATTGCAACAACCGCAACGGCCATCACTTCATTTTCCCGTTGCCGATCCTGCTTGTCGGCAGCTACCTTAATTTGGGGAGAGATTCCCATCACGGCAGCGGCACCACAAATCCCGGTCCCGCCAGCAGACAGAATTGCCAACTCTTTTTCAACGCCAAATTTTCGGGCAATGAAGTAGGTCAACGAAACGGTTCCGGTCACGACAACCATCGCGAGGACGATTGTTTTGACACCTGCGGATGCCAAGTCAATCAAGTTAAGTTTAAATCCCAACAGAATAATACCAAGACGCAAAAATTTGTTCGAAATAAAGCCAATACCTTCAGTGGCAGCCTCAACTGGTCTCTTAAACAGCTGAAACCCCATCCCAAGAATCAATGAGATGACTAACGCCCCAATCAACGTCAGGTAAGGCAGTCCCCCTAAAAAGCTGCCGAGAAACGCGCAGATGAGCGTTAACGCCAGGGCAATAAAGAAGTCCTTGGTTCTCAGGACACCATAATTTTTCATAAATTCTCCTCCGTTTGCAAATTACTTTTAAAATCTTACCAGAGATGAGTAATCAATCAAAATTATAATGTATAATGACAGTATAAAAAATTCTTATTAGGCGGCGATATCCATGCTTGATCGACGATATGAAACTTTTTTAACCCTCGTCAAGACAAATTCATACACCAAAACGGCGCAACAGCTCTTCATTACCCAACCGGCGGTTACCCAACAAATTGCCAGCCTGCAAAATGATCTCCAGATTCAGCTCGTGAAATACCAGCGGCCCAACCTCATTATCACGACTGCCGGTAAACAACTGGCGCGATTTATTGAGGGCGTGGCGATCCAAAGTGATCAGCTAATTGAACATCTCAAGAAGCCCAACGAACGACGGCCCCTTCGGTTTGGCGCCACGCTGTCGTTTAACGCCATCGTGGAACCAGCTTTCATCAAAAAAATTGCTGGCCGATATGCCAACATTGACTGCTTGGTTGCCAATACCGATGCCATTTTACACGGAATCGATAATGGCGAAATTGAATTTGGATTAGTGGAGGGGAATTTCAAGGTAACTGACTACACAGCAATCCCAATTTTTGATGACCAATTTATCGCCGTCTGCAGCCCCCAAAACCAACTGGCTAAGAAAGCCAGCGTGACCCTTCAGGATTGCTTCACTAACACCTTGGTCCTTCGGGAATCCGGTTCAGGAACCCGCGCAATTCTAACTGACTGGTTAAGTACCGGAAACCATAGCGTCGCAGACTTTCGGAAGGTCATTACGGTTGGCGATATGGCAACGATCATTCGTTTAATTGAGGAAGACGTTGGTATTAGCTTTATGTATCGATCTTTGGCAACGCCCGCAATTGCATCTGGTAAGTTAATTTCGCTACCGCTGGAAAATTTTGATATCAGCCGAACACTTAGTATGGTTTTCCCCCACCACGCCTACTTTGAAACCCAGTACCAGCAACTAGCCAAATCAATCCAAACGATCGTCAATCAATAATCCCACTGCCGGCGATTCATAAGATATTCATAGTTCGTTCACAAAAAAGGCACATTTTGAGCGTATCATGATTGGCATCCCGATTATTCCGATCCAGTTATCGTCATTGACTGCGGAACAGTCGCCCACAACAAGGAGGCCAATTTTGGAACAAACAATCAATCCTCGTACTGGTAAAAAGCATTGGCCAGCAATCATTTCGTCGCTGCTCTTACTCTCATTCATTCTGTCCGGGTCAGTTTTTCTCCTTGTCCATTACCGTGACCCGCAAACAACGATGGCACGGATCGCGATGCAAAATGATCATCAAACCATTGATGCCAAAAGTATTGTGAACCTTTCCGCGGACCAAAATCATGATCAAGTTGTGTTGGATTACACAAAAAATAATCACCTGATCGTCCAGTTCCAGCAGCGGGTTTTTGGCGGCTATGTTACCAGGGGCTACCATATGAGTGCTGTCTCCGCCCATACGCTGAATCGGCCATATCAACTGGAAAACAAGGTTGCCGGGAGGCCCATTAGTAACTTTGTCTATGGCTTCCTAAAACCCAAGCAGACGGCGCCAACGATTAATGGCAAATCCGCAACCGTCATTTCTCAGCATGGGCAGCGCCTCTTCTATGCGTTTACTTCCCCAGCTAAATCGGCCCAAGTTCAATTTCAAACCAAGTAACTTATCAGTAACTGTAAAAAAGCGTTTCGTCTCACAATTTTATAGGAATTACCCGTAATTTGAATGAATCGATTCCCAAAAAGACCGCAGCATAAGAAATTTCACTTATGCCGCGGTCTTTTTTGATTCATGTCATTTCAAAAATCACCAAATGATATGCTACTCAACTGAGAACCACTTTAGCGGGCCAAACCTCACCTGGTTACGAGGACGATTAACCACCGGCAGAATCTGAAGAACCGCAAACGCCAAAGAGCTCCCCCGATAATAGGCAATGTATTTTGGCCGCCACTCATCAACGTATTTATTCTTGTATGCCCGCAGCCCCTCAAAACTATAAAGCTTATAGCCGTACTCGTAAATCAAGTGCACAATCCGTTCCTGTACAAAGCTAAACCGTGACGTTCCAACATTGGAAAGTGGTGACATTCCCAAGTCAAAGTAATGATAACCAGCTTTAGCAGCTAACTGATACAAATTAACCAAGATCCCGTCCATAATTCCTGACGGGGCCTGTGATGAAGACCGCATGAGATCAATTGAAATGATTTCATGATTTCCGTCCGGCATCAAGTTAGCAAAGGCCACAACCTTCCCGTCCGGCGACTTCATCACGGCAATTGGCGCCTGCTGGAGGTAGTAGCCGTCAAAGAAGCCCAGCGAGAATCCCTTTTCTGGCCGGTTATCCAGCCATTCATCCGAGATCGCCTTTAAATTAGCAAGGGTTGCCGAATCAAATGGCGGCTTGATGATTTCAAACTGATAGCCTTCCCGATCAAACTTATTCATTAGCGCGCGTTCGCCCCGATGACGTTTGCCGCTAAGTGTAAATTCTGGAAGGTTAACCAACCCATCTTCGCCGGTTTTAATAAAATCAAACCCAATTTCATGGAGATTCATGGTCAATTCCTGATTAATTTCATAAAATAGCAGTTTATATCCGTATCGATCTGCTTCGACCATCAACTGATCGATAGCGGCACTTACCTTGTCTGGATTACCAACTGGTTCGCCCATAATCAAAATTTTATCGGCAGTTTTCCGGAACATAAAGAAAACCTGATCCTGGTGATTCTCTTGATAAAAATACAACTGTTTGTCGCGAAGAAAAGCCAGGTGGCTATTTTCATTGCCACCGTACTGGTCAATTACATGGCGTACCCGATCCCCATCAAAGGGCGTGTTCAGCCACTTTGGCCGGTTAGCGGTCAGATACCGATTAATTGCAAACAAGACCAGCAGCGCAATGACAAGGCCAATGAAGCCCACCAGCCAGGCCGCTTGAGACGGAAACAGATAGGCTTTGTCGAAATGAAGCGGCGTGTGAGGATTGGCCGCAATGCCCACCAGGGTGTAGGCAACGAACGTCACCACAAAGATCGACCCATTAAAAGCCAGGGCCCCCCAAGAATTGGCCATTCGCTCCCGGTACAAAACGCGTCGTGAGAGCCCCAAAAGAACCAGGATAAAGGCGAAAAATGCCATCATCCGCCAAGTGAACGCCTCATTCAGCCAAGTGTTAAGGATCGAAATAATCAAAACAACCATGGTTGGCCAAAAAGCCCGTTTCGTCCGTGACCAAATCCCACTTGCAAGGCCAATTAAGAGAAACGCCACGATGATATTCATGAGATGACTCACAAAAAAGATGGAGTACGGAAATAATCGGATATAAAGTTGGTTGACAATAACGACATTCGGCACCGTTGCAAACAACAGCATCATAATCCCTGAAAAGTACATGAAGACCGTCAATGCCACCTGAGCAATCCGGCGAATAAAGATTCGCGGCAAGTTATCCAGAAACGCATTAATTTTCCCACCAGTATCGTGAGCGAATAGACCGGCCCCAACCAAAAACGGCAGAAAATAATAGAACGCCCGGTAGAGTAAGATCCAGACAACCGCGTCACTTCGGCCGATGCCGAGAAAGCCCAAACCAATGATCATAAAAATATCAAACGACCCAAGCCCACCGGGTAACATTGAGACAACCCCGGCGACGTTAGCGACCACAAACAGCGGAATAACCGCGGCAAAATTAATCGGCAATCCCATCAAATAGCCAATGAAGATGAAAAAGGCCAGGGCACTCGACCATTCCAAGAAAGACCCAACCGACATCGTCAATTCCTGCTTCGTTGAAAGGTCGTTAAAAAAATCGGAGTGGTTGACTTTGGTAAAGATCAGCATGCACGGAAAGTACAGGGCCCCGCCGAGCAACCAGATCCAGTAATGCGAAAAAATGCTTCCGATGCCAAACCCAAAAATCATCACCAGCGATACAAAACAGAGAATCGACAAGCCGGAAATTAAAAACAACGCCACCTTTGAGATGGCATACAAGATTTGGTGTTTGGTAGCCCCTTTTCCGTAAAAATGCGCGCGTAAGCTGGCGCCAAGAAGACCACCAAATCCCAATAAATTGGTAAACGTGTTAACAACCCACCCACTCTTAACAACGTATCCAGGTGAATATGCAGTTGGTAAAAATTTGACAATCGAAAAATCGTATATCAACATTGGTAAGATTGCAATAAAGCCAAATCCCATCATCAGCACCAATGACCCGGTCGTTTGACTCGCCAGCACAGCTTTAAACTGCGCCCCATTAACCTGGCGAATAATTTTCGCTATTTGACGGACGACAAAAATTAACACTGAAAAAACAAACAGTAGTTTGATGATTGTCATTCGTTTGTTAATAAACTCCTTCAACTTTGCCACATTCGCCACCCCAAATTTCAAAATCTATTGGTTTTATTATGCCAACTTACGTTCTTGAAAACAACTGAGAAGCCTGAATATCAGCGATTCATCAGTTAAATTTAAGATTCAGGATGATTGGTCATGAACGGTTGGAAAAGGGGTTGGCGACTCGTCGCTCAATGACATCCTCTAGCTTGTGGGTTCATAATGGTTTGACCGCCGCTCTCCTTCAAATAACCATCTCCAAATCCATAAAAAAATCGCCCCATATCGATAACAACTATCGATACGAAGCGATTATTTTAACTCACAAGTAATGAAATTACTTAAGAGTTACGACACCACCAACGGCTTCAAGGGTTTCCTTGATCTTGTTAGCTTCGTCTTCTGAAACGCCTTCCTTGATTGTTGAAGGAACGCCATCAACAAGTCCTTTAGCGTCTTTCAAGCCAAGACCAGTGATTTCACGAACAGCCTTGATTGCTTTAACCTTTTGGTCACCGGATTCAGTTAATTCAACATCGTATGAATCCTTTGTACCTTCGTCTCCACCAGCAGCACCGGCAGCGGCAACAGGAGCAGCAGCTGAAACACCAAATTCGTCTTCAATTGACTTAACCAAGTCGTTAAGGTCAGAAATTGAAGCATCTTTTAATTGATCAATAATATTGTCTTTATCGAAAGCCATTATATTTTCCTCCATTATAATTGGAATTAATTAAGCAGCGTCTCCGCCGTCTTCTTGTTTCTTATCAGCAATTGCTTTAACACCGTATGCAAAGTTACGTGCAGGTGCTTGAAGAATGTTAGCAAGAGTAGAAAGCAATTCATCACGACTAGGCAATGCAGCGTACTCGTTGATCTTTTCAAGACTGGCAACCTTACCGTCAATAACGCCACCCTTAAGTTCAAGCGCATCGTTAGACTTAGCAAAGTTATGGACAATCTTTGGACCAGCAACTGGGTCTTCTGAAGAGAATACAACAGCGGTTGGGCCGTTAAATGTTTCCTTCAAATCATCAAAACCAGCTTTTTCTGCAGCACGTTCCAAAACCTTGTTCTTGATAACCTGCATCTTAACGCCTTCGTCACGGAGTTGCTTACGCAAATCAGTCACTTCGGCAACAGTTAAACCACGGTAGTCAACGACAACGATTGATGAAGCAGCCTTCATCGATTCAGTAGCCTCGTCAACTAACTTTGCTTTAACTGCAATTGTTTGTTCACTCACTAGTTTCACCTCCCAAAAATTTTATGGGATTTAATAAAAAATCCCTATGCCAACCTAGACATAGGAAAAAGATTCGTTTCCTCGGCAGGATATTAAGGCTTTGGCGCCACCTGAGTCTTAGGCATATATCAGCATTTAACAGCATATCACAATCAATGAGTATGCGTCAATAAGGGATTTAATTTAAATCGAAAAATCATTAATCAAATGATTCTAGATCGACCTTTACACCAGGACCAAATGTTGATGAAATTGAAACGTTCTTAACATAAGTACCACGTACTGATGCGGGACGTGCTTTCACAATAACATCTTCAATGGTCTTTAAGTTGCCAAGTAACTTTTCAGTATCAAATGATACCTTACCAACTGGCACAGCAACGTTACCGTCACGGTCAGTCCGATAAGTTACCTTACCAGCCTTTGATTCTTCAACGGCCTTTGCAACGTCCATCGTTACAGTACCCGTCTTAGGGTTTGGCATTAAGCCTTTAGGGCCAAGAACCCGACCTAAACGACCAACTTGGGCCATCATGTCAGGGGTTGCAATGGCAACATCAAAGTCAAGCCAACCATCCTGAATTTTTTCAACTAAGTCAGATTCACCAACAAAGTCTGCACCGGCTGCTTCGGCTTCCTTAGCCTTGTCACCCTTTGCAAAGACGATGACAGTTTGGTCTTTCCCAGTACCATTAGGTAAGACAACTGCACCACGTAATTGTTGGTCAGCTTGCTTAGTATCAACGTTTAATTTAAAGACAATTTCAACAGTTGCGTCGAATTTTGCAAAATCAACTTTCTTTACAAGTTCAACGGCGTCTTGAACGGGATATGCTTTGTCAGCATCTACTTGTTCAAGAGCTGCTTTATATTGTTTACCTCTTTTACGAGCCATGTGTTTTCCTCCTTGAATGTGGTGTTAACGGATAAACCTCCCACGCGACGTTTTGTACAATGTATGAATTGAATGAACGGTGTTAGCAGTTGGGTGCTGAATTAACCTTCAACAGTGAATCCCATACTACGAGCAGTTCCTTCAACCATGCGCATTGCTGCTTCAACGTCAGCTGCGTTTAGGTCTTTCATCTTTGTTTCGGCAATTTGCTTAACTTGGTCCTTAGTCACCTTAGCAACCTTGTTAGTATTTGGTTCGCCGGAACCCTTTTGAACACCAGCAGCTTTCTTGAGTAACACAGCAGCAGGTGGAGTCTTTGTAATGAAGTCGAATGAACGATCTTCATAAACAGTAATGACAACAGGAATAATCATCCCTGCTTGATCAGCAGTACGGGCGTTGAAATCCTTGGTAAAGCCCATAATGTTAATCCCTGCTTGTCCTAAAGCAGGACCAACTGGAGGGGCAGGTGTTGCTTTGCCCGCAGGAATCTGCAATTTAACGATGTTAGCTACTTTTTTAGCCACGAGACATAACCTCCTTAAGTCCGTGTGTGGTTAATGGAGATCAATATTTCTCCTCCCACGTTTGTGTGTCTGCCGGAGCAAACATACTTACATAATATACCACAAACAGCACCACGACACAATAGCAATTACTGGTGCCATAAAAAACGCGCGATATGATCATCAACCAGCCGATTTTCATGAAGCTGGCGGTGATTGGCGTGCCGGCCATTAATAATCAGCTCCCGATAATAAACCAACGGGCGTTCCAGTAAATACCGGAGTGAAAAAGCACTATTCACTGAAACCTGGCCGTCATTGGTCTGGTAATTACTGATTCGACCGGCAATATTCAACACCCGCATATTATCGGGAATGTCAGAAATATTCCGGGCAAGGGCCGAATAAACCGGGGTTCGCGTCGTCGGCCCGTTTGCATTAAGCGGAAATGAATCCACCGACCGGGTGTTTCTGGCGATTTCCGAATCGTTAAACGGCCCGGCGATCGCAACGACATTCGCCACTTCAATTTGAGAATGGCGGTGTGGGTGAGTTAAGTACCAGAAGATCGTAATACACCCCATTGAGTGCCCCACTAGATTAAAGCGCTCTACGCCATAGTCATCATGCAGAACCTCACAAATTTTGGTTAGCCACTCCGCCTGCTGCTTGGGTCGTGATGTTTTGTCATGAAACAAGACCTGCACAACACACCGATTCTTAACGACTGTCCCAGTGAACTTTAACTGCCCATTTCCCGTAACGTGAATGACCAATGATTTGTTCGCGTGATAGTTGCGAACCAGTCGCCTAAGTAGAAAGCCAAACGAAAACCGATTGCCAAAATACCCTGGCAAAAACAAAGTCACGCTGTGATCAGCATCATCTTGACTGGACTGGCCGCTTAACATTGGTTTGCCCAGTCGGACAAACCACCAGCCAAATCCGCCCACTATTCCGACCAGAACGACCATTAGTAAGCTGAGGACTTTCATTTTAGTCACCTGCTTCATCAAAAGTGCCGTCAAATTAGGGATGCCCTTTGTTCATACGATCATTTTTGAAGCACCGCTAAATTCTACCTTAATGCGTTACGACTCAAATTTTTCATCGGTTCAATCAACAGCCGATTCTAATAGGGGCTTGCCGCCGACCAACCGGTTAGATGATTGGATCAACCTGATTAAATTCAAGTTCTGTCGACGTTTCGCGCCCAAACATTTCAATGTTGACTTTAAGCCGCATCTTTTCGTTGTCAATTTCAGTTACCTTGCCGTTCAACCCGGTAAAGGCCCCGTCAACAATCTTAACCGTATCGCCAACGTTGACGTCTAACTCTTCATGACGGGAATTCATCCCAATCCGTTTCAAGACTAAATCAACTTCATCAGGCAAAAGAGGGGTTGGTTTACTTCCCTGCCCGTGAGATCCCACGAATCCGGTCACTCCAGGGGTATTTCGGACAACATACCATGCCTGGTCAGTCATAATCATTTCCACCAGCACATAGCCGGGAAATGTCTTATCCATTTTGATCTTGTCCTTACCCTTTTTATCAGTCTCATGCTCCTCGGTTTCCGGCACAACCACTCGAAAAATCAAGTCGGCCATTCCCATCGACTGCTTCCGACTGTCCAAGTTCATTTTAACCTTATTTTCATAACCGGAATACGTATGAAGCACATACCATTTCTTTTCTGCTGACTCAACCATATTGACTGACTCCTCTTCTTTAATTAACCGTCATAAATTTGTTCAAACAAAAAAACCTGACACGTTCTGCAGGTTTCAACATCTTAACTATATCAAAATTTTGCCTAAATGGCTATGCAAGAAATTTCAAGCCCCATTGGACAATGAAGTCAATGACGCCCAAAAAGATTGCCATGATAATGGATGTTCCCAGAACAGTACTGGTATCAGTCCGGGTTTGCTTGGCGTTAGGCCAGGTAACGACTTTCATTTCGTTCACAACATTTTTTAAAAATTTCCAAAGTCTCAAATCTGCGTCCCCTTACGTTGTTGTTTTAGCGCGTTTCCTTATGCAATGTATACTTACCGCAAAACTTGCAAAACTTATTTAGCTCCAGGCGTTTGGTTCGATTAGGGTTCGCCGGAATCGTGTAATTCCGGGATCCACAAACTGAACACGCCAGAGCAACCTTTTTCTGTGCCATGGCGGCACCTCCTCACAAGCATAGTAATTCTAGCATTCTAAAGACAATCAGTCAATTGGACTCATTGTCAAATTTTCGTTTGCAGCGTTCATAAGCGTTCAAAAAACTTTTTTGGTCGATCAGCCCCGCCGACCCCTGAGCCAGTAATTCGGCGAACACATCCTGTTCCAACGGGGAACATTTTAGATACAAGTCGCGAAAGCTTTCTTTGAGAAGCATCGCAAACTCAGGGCTGTTAGCAGCCGAATCCTTTAACGTTGCGGCATAATAACCCAAGTTTTCATCAATGTATTTGGGCAGTTGACGGGGCTGGCGTTTCTGAGCTTTATTTTTACGAACCAGATCAAAGAAACGGTTTTTCAAACTGGCTCTAAAAAACGTCCCAAACGTGATGCTTCGCTGATAGTCGTAGTGTTGAGCCGCTTTGAGGAGCACGATACTGGCCTCCTGGTCAAAATCATCGCGATCCATTCCATAAACGTAAAACATTTTATTGAATTTCCGCACTAACGGATGATACTGCTCAAACAGTTTCTTAAACGCTTGCTCATCCCCATTGGCCGCCATTCGAATCATTTTAAATTCTGCTTTCGTTGTCATCAGACACGCTTCCCTTCAGTTTGTAGATAATGGTTGAAAATTACACTACACGAAGGGTATTTACTGTCTCAAGCGAACCGGCGTTCAGGTTTCATGAGGTTAACCTAGACCAATTGACTAATATTAATAACCTAATATTTTTATTGTTCATCTGGTTTGTGATTCATCAAATGATCCCGGAGCTTCTCCAGTGCCAATAATTGCTTTGGATCCCACGGGGTCTGACGAATCGCATGGGATTTATCGGTCATTTTTCGCGCTTCAAGGGCGACTTCCTGCTTGGCCCGTTTAACATCCCCGAGCAATTCACGAGCAGGTATCCGAAGCGCCCCCGCCGAAAAGATTGTCCACTGTTCAGCCTGATCGCTCGTTGCCACAATCACTTGGGTAAACCGATCTTGTTTCTTACGTGAGAGGGCTTCAATATAGCTGTCAGCCGTCTGATCCTTACTGGTCCAGACAATTTCCATATCAAATTTACGAAAACTCTTTGAATTGCCAGGGACGTACATTGCGTCAAAGACGACAATCATGTTGACGTCACGATACTTTTTATACTCCGATAACTCGGCCAACAGCTCATCTCTGGCATCAGCTAATCGGCCAGCCTGTTTAAGTTTGTTCAAGTGCGGCCAGTTGCCAATCATGTTGTAGGCATCAACGATTAATAAATTTTCCTTCACAATTGCCCACCAACTTTACTTTTTTGCCAACGGATGCCGCGAATTAAATCCCTGATAGATTAAAATGCTGGCAGCAACACTGGCATTAAGACTTTGGATATCGCCAATCATCGGGATCGTCAGCATTTCGTCCACCTGTTTTTTAAGCAGTGGTGAAATTCCCTTGCCTTCATTGCCAATCACGACAGCAACCGCTCCCTTGGCGTTCCACTGCCGATAATCGGTGCCGGAAATATCGGTACCGAAGACCCACACACCGCGTTCCTTCAATTCCTTGATGGTCGCTGACAGGTTGGTAACCCGGGCAACCGGCACCCGTTCAATCGCGCCGGCAGAGGTTTTCGCCACCGTCGCGGTTAACCCAACCGCCCGGTGCTTGGGAATAATCACGCCGGTCACGCCAGCCGCGTCAGCGGTTCGAATGATCGAGCCGAGATTGTGGGGATCTTCAATATTATCGAGAATGACAAAGAACGGATCGGTATCATGGCGCTTCGCATTCTCAAATAAATCATCCAGCGTGGCGTACTCAAAGGCGGCAACCGACAGAACCACGCCCTGATGATTCTGAGAATGGGTAAGCCGATCCAGCTTCTGCTTTGGCACTTCAGAAACCACCAACCGCTGCTTTTTGGCCAGCTTTAAAATCTCCGACACAATGTTGTCATCCTTTTTAATTCCGGTTTGAATAAATAATTTGTTAAGCGGATTATCGCTCTTTAACGCGGCAACAACCGGATGTCTGCCGATAATAAACTCTTCATTTTCCTGTTCCTGATCATGCTTCATGTTTTAAGTTCCCGCTTTCTACCTGGTTAATGCACCAGTTTGCAATTTCCTTCATTCGATCATTTTGATCACTTAGACAAAGGTACCCGAAAACGGCTTCAAACCCCGTCGAAATCCGATAAGTAATCACATCGGTATTCTTAGCGTGGGTGTGACTCTTGGCGTTACGGCCGCGTTTAAAATAGTCCCACTCCGTATTTGATAGTAGGTCAGCGTTAGCCATTAGCTCAATCAGCGCGGCCTGCGCCTTGGCTGACACGTACTTAGTCGCCACATGCTGCAAACGCGTGGGTTTGGCAATTCCGTGCTCAATGAGGTGCCGCCGAATGAAAACTTCGTAGGCCGCGTCGCCCATGTATGCCAACGCAATGCCGTTCAACTGTGCAAATTCATCTGCCATGTCTGGTTATTATTCCTTTCTAAACCGGGTTCCCTGAGGCGTGTCTTCAAGAATCACGCCGCGGGCTTTTAAAGATTCTCTGATTTCATCACTGCGAATAAAGTCCTTGTTTGCCCGGGCCCGTTCACGTTCATGAATCAAATCCCAAATCTCCTCATCCTTTAATTCACTTTGTTCAAGCTTAATGCCGAAGATCGAAGATAGTTCAGTCAGCGTGTTAATAATAAATTGCAGACTGTTTTGGAAAACAATATCGCGTTCACTGTACATGTTGGCAAATTTGACAAGTTCATATACCGCGGCAATCCCGTTTTGCACGTTAAAATCGTCATCCATGGCGTCGGTGAAGTCCGCAATAATTTGACGAACTTCCTGCTCAACTTTCGGATCACTGCCCGCCTCCGCGTTATGCAGGCGGTAAGTCAGATTATTAAAGCCGGTTTGCAGCTTCTTTAAGTTGCTTGAAGCTTCCTGAACACTTGCCTGGCTGTATTGAATTGGCCGGCGATAATGGGTGGTCGACATTAATAGCCGAATCACCTGCCCGTCAACCCGTTTCAACAAATCATGAACCGTCACGAAGTTTCCGAGTGACTTACTCATCTTTTCGTTATCTTCACCAATTGTGACGAAACCATTGTGCATCCAGTATTTGACAAACGTCTGGTGGGTTCTGGCTTCACTTTGAGCGCGTTCATTTTCATGATGGGGAAAAATCAAGTCTTCGCCGCCGCCGTGAATGTCCAACGTGTTGCCGAGGTATTTCATCGACATTACAGAACATTCAATGTGCCATCCAGGCCGGCCCTTTCCCCAGGGCGAATCCCAGGAAATTTCATCACCCTTGGATTTCTTCCAGAGGGCAAAATCAATTGGGTCTTCCTTTTGAGCGAACTCACCCTTTTCAACGTGTTGACTAGCCCCAACTTCCAGCTGATCGACATCGATATGGGGAAGTGCGCCATAGGAGGGAAATTTACGGGCCCGATAATAAACGTTACCGTCAACGTTGTAGGCGTAACCCTGATCTTCCAAGTTTTTCACAAAATCAATGATTTCTGGAATATTTTCAGTGGCCCTTGGATGAACCACATTCTTGGAAATGTTAAGCGCGGCAGTATCCTGCATGAATGCATGAATGTACTTTTCGGCGATGGCCTCAACGGTTGTATGATTTTCACGGGCAGCATTAATCATCTTGTCATCAACATCGGTAAAGTTGGAAACGTAATTAACCTTATATCCACGGTATTCCAAGTATCTGCGAATGGTGTCAAAGGCAATCGCACTTCTGGCATTGCCAATGTGGATATAGTTGTAGACAGTTGGGCCACAGACATACATATTAACAACGCCGGGGGTAACGGGTTCAAATTCTTCTTTTTGTCGTGTGAGCGTATTATAAATCTGCAACATGTCTAATTCCTTTCTTGATTCGTCATTATATAAGAAATGATAGCATAGTTTTCAATTATTTTTTCACTATTGCCCACTCACTATACTAAAAGGTCTCGTCGAAAATTCAACGAGACCAATTAATTTAAAAATATTTTTTATAAATAATTATTTATTAATTTGATTCAACGTCTGCTTAATATGTTGAACGGCCTTTTGCTTACCAACCAACTCAACTGATTCTGGTAATTCCGGTCCGTGCATCTCGTGAGTGACCGCAATTCGAATTGGCATCCACAACTGGCGGCCCTTAATTCCAGTATCCTTTTGAATTGCTTTAATTGTGTGGAAAATTTCAACGGCGTCAAAATAGTCCAACTTCTGAATTCGTTGCAGGAATTCATTCAACACAACTGGAGCGGTGTCATTAGAAATTTCAGCTAACGCGTCACCACTGACCTCTTCGGGTTCTTCAAAGAACACGGAAGCCATGTCGTTAATTTGGGCCATATAACTCATTTCCCGCTTATAAAGGTTGATTAACTGCCGGGCCCACTCAATGGTTTTGGCATCTGGATTTTCCGGAATGTTGCCTTTTTTAATCAACTGACGGAGAGCCAAGTCCATGATGGTGCTGTCATCGGCAGCCTTGACATACTGGTTGTTAATCCATTCCAACTTCTTTGAATCGAACTTGGCGGGTGACTTACTCAACCGCTTTTCATCATACATCTTGATGAACTGTTTCTTGTTGAAGATTTCGTCTTCACCAACTGGTGACCAGCCCAATAACAGAATGAAGTTAAACATTGCGTCCGGTAAGTAGCCCAAATTACGATACTGTTCAATAAATTGAAGCACTGATTCATCACGTTTACTGAGCTTTTTGCCAGTGTCAGCACTAATAATCAGGCTCATGTGGCCAAATTGAGGTGCCTGCCAACCAAAAGCTTCGTAAATCATTAATTGCTTGGGAGTGTTGGCAACGTGATCATCGCCACGAAAGACGTGGCTGATTTTCATCATATGGTCATCAACCACCACGGCAAAGTTATAGGTTGGGGTGCCGTCACGTTTGGCAATGACAAAGTCGCCGCCAATGGTATCCGAATTAAATGACACGTTTCCCTTAACAATGTCGTCCCAAGCATAGTCATGATCCTTTGGTACGCGGAACCGGATCACTGGCTTTAAGCCCTTAGCCTTCGCGGCATCGATCGCCTGCTGCTTTTCTTCGTCGCTCATGCCTTCATATTCATATTCGTAATGGGGCATTTCACCACGGGCCTTTTGGGCATCGCGGTCAGTGGTTAATTCTTCCTCAGTCCGGTATGAATAATAAGCCTTTCCCTCATCCAAAAGTTGCTGGAGCAAGGGCTGATAAATATCGTTTCGTTCGGATTGCCGATAGGGACCAAAGTCGCCACCAACGTCGGGACCTTCATCCCAGTCCAATCCCAACCACTTCAGGTTTTCTAATTGACTCTTTTCACCGTCAGCAACGTTTCGCTTTGTATCAGTATCTTCGATTCGAATGATGAATTTACCCTTGTTGTGACGGGCAAATAAATAGTTAAAAATGGCTGTTCGTGCGTTCCCGATATGCAAGTGGCCGGTTGGGCTTGGCGCATATCGAACTCGAATTGCATTGTTTGCCAAAGTATCAGCGCCTCTTTCTAAAGTTTAATTCAAATTTTGTCAGCATTTTAAGTTTACAATGAAGTCACCAAAAAATAAAGCCAAGGTCGTTAATAAAACGGTGGCCGGGCAAAATCAAGTCAGTGACAGATGACCAGCCAGATCGTTTAAAACACCCGAGCTTATCGTTTCCAAGCCTGTACTGGTCGGAAAAAAGGATTGACGCGGTTGAAACCACATCAATCCCTTAAATCATTCAAAATGGTGATCACATCATCAACTTACCGGTTTCCCGAATTCTTACGCTTATTGTTCTTTTGTTTGCCGTTAGAGTTGCTATTGTTGCTATTGTTGCTATTGTTGCTATTACCGTTGTTATCATTCTTATCAGTAATGTTTTTGGTTGAATGTTCCGGCCGGGCAAAAATCATCTTGCCGGCGTCGGTTTGAATGGCGCTGGTAACCACCACGTCAATATGCTGATTAAAGAAGTACCGACCATCTTCAACGACGACCATGGTGCCGTCATCCAGGTAGGCAACCCCTTGCTGACGTTCAGTTCCGTTTTTGACAACCATGACGTTGAGCTTTTGTCCCGGCAGAATCTTCTGTCGCAAAGACGTTGCCAAGGCGTTGATGTTCAGCACCTTTACATTTTGAAACTGAATCACCTTGTTAAGGTTATAGTCGTTGGTGACGATGACGCCATCAACATCCTTGGCTAACTGAATGAGCTTGGTATCAACCTCATCAATGTCTTCGTAGTCCTTGTTGTAGATTTCGATCGGAATCAAGTCTTCATTTTGAAGCTTATTCAAAATATCCAGTCCCCGGCGACCACGAACGCGTTTAACGCTGTCGCTGGAATCGGCAATATACTGAAGTTCATACAGAACAAATTTTGGAACCAACAGCGTTCCCTCAACAAATCCGGTCTTAATGACATCGTAAATCCGCCCATCAATCAAAATGTTGGTATCCAAAATTTTGTAATGATGGTAATTATCATCAACTGGTTTATCAATAATCTTTTCGCCGGGTTCCTTTGTTGCTTCCGAACGGCGCCGAAACTGAAAGGCTTTGCGCCACCGATCACTCTGTGTATTTCCAAGCCGAAACCCAAAGTAGCCCAAAATCAACATTAAAATAATCGGAATCATTGTGTTCATGAAGAACGTGTTGCTTCTAAAGAAAACAATTGAAATTAACACGGCCACCACTAACCCAATGATCAGTCCCAAGATCCCAAACAACAGCGAAATTGGCCGTTGGTTGGTCAACCGCGACTCAAAACGGTCGAATAGTTTAAGGACATAGTTACCAGTCAATAATGAAATAAGATAAAAAATAATGGCGCCAACAATTGCATTCGTGATGACATTATTAACCAGCGTTCCGTAACTCACCTGCAAGATCAGCCAGATCAATCGGAAATAACTCGCTCCGATCGCGGCTCCGGCAAGTGTAAATACAAGTTGAACAATTCTCTTTCGTTTCAATTTTCCACCCTCTTTTCTCTATTCTAACCCAACGCAAGCTTCAGTGCTTGGGACAATGTGGCAACGCCGACAACTTCAATGCCCGTCGGCGGGGTCCATCCCTGGAGATTGTTTGCAGGAACCAAGACCCGTTTAAATCCTAACTTGTGGGCTTCTGATACCCGCTGTTCGATTCGCGTTACCCGGCGAATTTCGCCAGTTAGGCCAAGCTCGCCCACATAACACTCGGTCGGGCTGGTCCCCCGATTTTTGTAGGAAGACGCAATACTGACGGCGGTTGCCAAATCAATCGCCGGTTCGTCAAGTTTAACACCCCCGGCTGCTTTAAGATAGGCGTCCTGATTTTGAAGGAGTAAACCGGCCCGTTTTTCAAGCACAGCCATAATCAGTGATACCCGATTGCGATCCAGACCGGTTGCTGTGCGGGTCGCATTTCCGAACACCGACGCGGTCACTAATGCCTGAATTTCAACCAGAATTGGCCGGGTTCCTTCCATTGAAACCACAATGGCCGAACCAGTGGCGTCCTTGAGCCGCTCCTCCAAAAAAATCTCTGAAGGATTGGTAACCTCATGCAGGCCGTCAGTTAACATCTCAAAGACGCCAAGTTCATTAGTGGACCCGAAACGATTTTTGACCGTTCGCAAAATTCGGTAGGAATGGTGGAGATCCCCTTCGAAGTACAATACCGTATCAACCATGTGCTCCAAAATCTTTGGCCCGGCAATCGCGCCGCCCTTTGTCACGTGGCCAACCACAAAAATTGTAATTCCCTGACCCTTGGCAATGTTCATCAGGTCAGCGGTCACTTCACGAATTTGGGCGACGGATCCGGTAGCCGACTGAAGCTCCGGAATCTGCATCGTTTGAACGGAGTCGATGATGACCGCGTCGGGTTTCATGTCGTTAATGGTCGCCTTAATCACGTTCATATCGGTTTCTGGGAAAACGTACAACTGACTGCTGTCAACATCGAGGCGTTCGGCGCGCATCTTAATTTGGCTGGCACTTTCTTCTCCTGAAACATAGAGGATCTTCCCCGTTTTACTGAGCTGCCCGGAAACTTGCAGCATCAGCGTTGATTTGCCAATGCCGGGGTCGCCGCCGATTAAAATCAGTGAGCCCGGGACAACCCCGCCGCCCAAAACCCGATTGAGTTCTTCCATACCGGTTTTAAATCGTGGTTCACTTTGGAAACTCACCTTATCCAGCGGCTCGGGCTTAACGCTTCTACCACCCGCAGTTGCTCGAAGGGTCGTGGTTGAGGCCTTGACTGTGGGCGCAACGGTTTCTTCAACCAATGTATTCCACTCATTACAATTGGGACACCGCCCAAGGTAACGCGGTGAAATGTAGCCACAATTTTGGCATACAAATTGAGTCTTAACTTTCGCCAATCAAATTCTCCTTTACACTTTGCTTGTTACTTTAATTTTATCACGTTAACCGGTCATCATAACTGGTAAAGACCGGTTTTAACCGGTTCTTATACTTTATCGACCAGAGGAACCGAAGCCGCCCTGGCGCGTTTTTTGCTTAGCACTGTCATCAGAATCAGCTAACAGATAAGGCATAAAGATTCCCTGGGCCACCCGCTCACCCTTTTTGATGTGGGTATCGGCAATTCCAAAATTGAGGATCTGAACAAAGATCTCACCCTCATTACCGGTGTTATTATAGTAGTCGGCATCAATCACGCCAATGCCATTTGGAATCACCAATCCCCGCTTCAATGGATTACTGGACCGATTGGCAATCACAAGCACCTCATTTGGCTGCATGTACGCCTTAATACCAGTTGGGATCAGATAGGGTTTTAAAATCTTTTTGGCGCGTTCTAGACTCGCGTCGCTAGTGGTCTTTTGGTGCTTAATGGCCCACAAAACCTTTAGGAAGCCCCCCTTCCAAATGGACGGGATTGTCATATCAACGGCACTTTGAAAGTCGTATCCGGCGGCATTTTTCGTCGTTCGGAAGGGCAGTGTCAGATCGGCATCCTGATATTTTGAAACAATTTCAAACCCACGATTTATCATTTTATCAAACTCCCTTTTACATTTTTAGCTCCATTCAGTATAAACTATATTTAGGGGGATTTGTTTGGCAAATTAAAGTTTGACAAATTCACTCAAGAACGCCAGAATAATGGTAGGTAAAACCTTTAAGCAATCGAAAACGAAAGGAACTTTGTGATGACAAAACAAGATGAGCTCAAACAATTAGTTGGCCAGGAGGCAGTTAAATTTATTCAGGACCACACAGTTGTGGGTTTGGGAACGGGGACAACCGTTAAGTTCATGGTAGATGCTTTGGGCAAACGAGTTGCTGAAGAACACCTGTCAATTGTCGGCGTTCCAACGTCGGCTCGCACCCGCGTTCAGGCTAACAGCCTGGGAATCCCAACAAAAGGCCTCGATGAAGTTGACCATATTGACCTCACCATTGACGGTGCCGATGAAATTGATACCAATTTCCAAGGCATCAAGGGTGGTGGCGCCGCTCATCTTTGGGAAAAAATTGTTGCCATTAATTCGCGTAAAAATATGTGGATTGTCGACCAAAGCAAGCTTGTGAATAAGCTCGGCAACTTTCCCCTTCCAGTTGAAGTCATCCCCTATGGCAGCCGCCAGCTGTTCAACCGGCTCAAGGAGCAGGGTCTTCACCCCGAATTTCGGATGGCGGACGGAAAGTACGTCACAACTGACTCAGATAATTACGTCATTGACCTGCATCTTAAACAGATTGACGATCCGGAGGCCCTTTCTTTAAAACTTGATCAAATGACCGGAATCGTTGAGCACGGCTTATTTTTAGACATTGTCAACACCGTGGTTGTCGGGACGCCATCAGGGCCCAAAGTTTTAAACGCCCGCCCATAATTTTGCAATTATTAATCATTCTAATTTAGATCCCAACTAAATTCGCCGCTTCTTGGCGAATTTTTTATATTGTCATCACCGTATCGGTTAAACAGGTCCCCCCACTAGCCCTTTTAGCCGAATCGGCGTAAACTATTAAGTTATTAAGGAGAGTGATTTTTGTTGACATCAGAAATTAAATTAGACCAAATCAACAAGTTCCAGCAGAATCTTGCTAACCGTCAGGATTCAAAGGTCGTTGAACGGGCCGTTTCACATCAAGGAATCTTAGGGAGCAGTGAAGACTTCACTTCCGAAAGTTTGATGCACCCGGTTTTCTCAATTGACCTCTCAACTGGTAACGTTGCTGACCAGAAGCGCAGTGGCCGCTGCTGGATGTTTGCGGCTCTGAACACCATGCGGATTCGTTTGATGAACACGTTTAAGGTGGACGACGGGTTTGAACTGTCCCAAAACTACACAAATTTTTGGGATAAATTCGAAAAATCAAACTACTTCTTGGAAAACGTCTTAAAGACCGCCGACCAACCCCTTGATTCCCGGAAAGTTGCCTGGTTAATGGCAACCCCCCAGCAAGATGGCGGCCAGTGGGACATGCTTTGCGCCCTTATCGAAAAGTACGGCATCGTTCCGAAGTACGCAATGCCGGAAACTTTCAGTAGTGAGCAATCCGCCCAGCTTAATAAATATCTCAACCTTAAATTACGTCACGACGCCGTTTCACTGCGAAAATTAGTCGCTGATAACGCATCTGATGACAAAATTTCCGAAACCAAGGAAACCATGTTAAACGAAATTTACCGAATGCTGGCATACGCCCTCGGTGAACCAGCAACCACGTTTGACTTCGAGTATCGGGACAAAGATAAGAACTACCATATCGACCAAAACATCACCCCACAGGAATTTTTCAAAAAATACGTCAACCTCAATCTGAAAGATTACGTATCACTGATCAATTCACCAACTGATGACAAACCATTCAACAAGACCTACACGATTGAAATGCTCGGCAACGTTGTGAACGGCCGCCAAGTGAAGCATTTGAACCTTGAAATGGCTGATTTGAAGAAGTTAGCAATTAAACAGCTTCAAAACGGCGAATCCGTTTGGTTTGGAAGTGATGTTGGCCAAAGCTCAAATTCTAAGAAGGGCATTATGGACACCGCGCTGTATGCGCCGGATGATTTGTTTGACACCGACCTGTCAATGTCAAAAGCCGAACGCCTGGATTACGGCGAAAGCCTCATGACCCACGCGATGGTTATTACGGGCGTTGACCTCGTTGACGGCAAACCAACCAAGTGGAAAGTTGAAAATAGCTGGGGCGAAAAAGTCGGGACTAAGGGCTACTTCGTCATGAGCGACGCGTGGATGGACCAATTTGTTTATCAATTCGTGATCAACAAAGCCTACCTGTCAGAAGACCAGCTAAAAGCCCAAGCGCAAGACCCAATCGTCCTTAAGCCATGGGACCCAATGGGCGCATTGGCATAACCAGTAATAAATCACTGCAAAAACGCATTTAAACAGGAGCTCCAGACAATCATTGATTGCCCGGAGCTCCTGTTATGTTATGCCTTCTTTTCAAGCGACTGATCAGCCGCCGTCATAAATTGCTTATCTAAAATATTTAAATGCCGATCAAACTCATAGCGGATCGGTTTACCATTCGGTACCTCGACGTTTGGAATGTCCGCATCAGAAATCTTCTCTAAAAACTTGATTAACGCGCGTAACGTACTGCCGTGCGCCACAACCAGCTGGTTATGGCCATCCAACAATCTAGGGGCAATGTGGTCTTCCCAATACGGAATCAGTCGGGATTGAGCCATTTGCAAGCTTTCACCCAGCGGAATTTGGACCCCATAGCGATCATAGCGGGGATCCTCATCCCGGACCCTTAATAGCGGTGGGACAACCGAAAAACTTCGACGCCAAATTTTGAGCTGTTTGGCCCCCACCTGTTTCTTAACCGCAAGTTTATTCTTGCCGCGCAAGCCGCCATAATGACGTTCATTTAATCGCCAGGATTTAAACTCGGGAATATACGACTGCCCAATCTCGTCGAGCACAATGTTAGTAGTCAAAATCGCGCGTTTAAGCATTGACGTGTGGACGGCTTCAAACTGAATTCCAGATGTTGCAATAATCTTTCCAGCTTGATGCGCCTGAGAAATTCCCTGGTTGGTTAGCGGCACATCCGACCAGCCGGTGAAGATATTATCACGATTCGCTTGGCTTTCGCCATGACGCATAATGACCAATGTCGGCACAATTTCATCTTCTTTTCAAAATTTAATTGAAAACGACCAGAACGCTTTCAGAACACAGGACTAGTCTAACATAGGTTGGAAAAAGATTGCCAGTGCTTCGTGAACTATTTATCAAAGTAGCTGCCAGAGTGAAATGCTGACACGCCCGCTATGATCCCCCGACCAACGTTAACGGCGGTATCATTATGAATCATTTTAAACTTTTTGAACCAGCACCATCAGAACCGGAATCACAATCAGACTTAACAGCGTTGTTTCAGCGACCATGATTGACGCGTAATCCGAATCCGCGTGATAGAGACGGGAGACAACCGGGGCATTGGTCATAATCGGCATTGCGGACTGCATAATAAAAACTTGTTTCATTAACGTCGGCATCCCACTTGGAATCACCAGCAACGCCATAATTGTCGGTGCCAGCAAAAAGCGGCCAAATAAAATGAGGAAATTGCTTCGGTCAAAATGAAGATGACTCAAATCAACGCTATTAATTGAAATCCCGATAAAAATCATTGATAGCGGAATTGTTAATCCGCCTATGTAATTCAAATCCTGCATCACAAAATCCGGAACCCGCGCGTGTAATAATACTAGAACAATACCGACCATGAAGCCTAACAGTGGCGGTGAAAAGACCTTTTTGAGAGTCCGCTTGAAATTCAATTTGGCTTCGGTCGTGCCATCCTTTTGAATGAGATAGACCCCCAACGTCCAGAAGAACGTTGTGTTGACCATGTAGTACACCAACACAAACGGCAAACTGGGACTGTGGAACAACGCCATATTAACTGGAAGTCCAACAAAAACTGTGTTAGAGTTGGAAAACATTGATTCAAATAAGCCGGAGTGAATTTTGGGTATTTTGCAGATTTTAACGATTAAAATTGAGACTATGTATAACACAAACATTGATACAAACGGGAAGGCAACGTCAGGAAGCGTCGACAGGAGCTTCTTAGCGGTAAACTTTTCCATAATCGTTGATACCATGTAGGCAGGCAGTGCGATTTGGGTGACGAGTTTGGCAATCATACTGGTCATTTTGCTGTCAAACCAGTCATTTCTAGCCAGAATAAAGCCCAGGGCTATCATGATCAAAATCACGAGGACCCCGGAAATTGCTTGAATAAATATTGACATACACATTCCTCGATTCCTCAAACTAATACGATGTTGTATTATAACACAATTAAAATCCACATTGTGCTATAATTTTTCCCGTTATGTTCTGAAAATCGCGGAAAGAATGTTAAATTATGTTTAAATAACCCATGATTTTCGCAATCTTGCTGTAAAGTGCAATATACTTTTGTAAGAATTTTTGTAAACGAGGAGTCATTATGCCATCAGATAAGAAGCGGGACTTTGAGCCCGTATATTCACGTAGGGCGGATAAAAAACCCCACTATAAGAAAAAGAATAATCGGAAACGCCGAATTATCGGCTGGAGTATCTTCATCGTGTTGCTCCTAGCAGTTGGTAGCGGCCTGGTCTGGGGGTATGGCGCCTATAAAAGTGCCAAGAAGACGTTCACTCAGACTTACGATTCGACTAATGTCCAAAAAGAACGAAACGTTTCGTCAGTTATCAAGCAAGGCAAGCCCCTATCAATCCTCTTACTGGGAACTGACACCGGCGCGCTTGGGCGTCACGATACCGGACGAACCGACACGATGATTGTTGCCACCGTCAATGCCAAGCAAAAAACGGTTCATTTAACCAGTATTGCTCGGGACACAAAGGTTGTCGTCCCCGGTGACACCCAGCCATACGAGAAGATCAACGCTGCCTACACCATTGGCGGGGCGGGCACGGCTGTCAAAACTGTCCAGAACCTGTTAGACATTCCAATTGACTTCTACGCCATCATCAACATGGGTGGCCTGGAAAAGATGGTTAACGGCGTCGGCGGCGTGGACGTTACGCCACCACTGACATTTAAGTACGGGCACGCCAACGTTGTGAAGGGCCAAAAGATCCATTTGAATGGCGCCGAAGCTTTGGACTACGCCCGAATGCGTGATGACGATCCCCGTGGTGACTATGGGCGTCAAGCCCGTCAGCGTCAAATCATCAAGCATTTGGTCATGAAGGGCCTTAACATCACCTCTCTTCCGCGTTACAAGTCAATTTTATCTTCACTGACTGGTAACCTGAAGACCGATATGACCTTTGACGATATGATTGCAATTCGTGCCAAATACGGTGATGCGACCCACCACATTAAATCTCAGACCCTTCAGGGCGAAAATGCCATGATTGACGGTCTCTCATACCAAGTGGTCCCTGATAACGAGCTATTGCGGGTATCGAACGATATTCGCAAAACACTTGGGTTATCCGGATCAACCAAGTTGAAAACAGCTCAATCCTCAACTGATTCCACAACCGGCTATACCGGCAACACCGGATACTCGGATTCAACCAATAATGGTACTCAATCCACGTATAACGGATACTAATTTATAAGTGTAAAACTTCAGCGCGGTCACAAATCGTTCATTCGGTTTGTGGCCGCGCTTTTGATGTTCAATCATTTTTAAATAAAAAGCCAATCTCAATGGCGCCTAGAGCAACCCGCAAGATCAGCGTTTCAAAAGTCATTTTAACTTAAAATCCCCCCGGCATAGCCGAGCACTCCCAAAATAAACAGGATAATAATTGCCCAAATTGGCGACAGCCGTTTCCGAATGAGCCAGATACAGATGATGGTTAGTAACATTGCCGCCAAAGCTGAAATCCCGCGGTCCAGCCAAACAAAGTGCGGAAATGCCGAAATCCGTCCCAGATTAAAATCAATTCGGACCCATTTGGCAATAAAGGTCCCCATCATGAACATTCCAAAGACCGCGGAGGCCCGGGTAACCACCTTTAAAATTCCGGAACCAAACAGGTTGATGATATCCGTTCCGCGTTGATAGCCAAACTTCTGGGCAGAATATCGAAATCCGAGTCGCAACAGATTCCAGCCGGCAAAAAACAGAATCGGGCCGTAAATGCCAAAACCACTCAGAACAACACTCGCCGCCAACGCTGATAATACCGGCCGAATCATCCCCAGCCACACCGGATCGCCAATTCCGCCAAGGGGACCCATCATGGCAGTTTTAACTGCGGAAATGTCTTCGGCTGATACCGGCTGGCCGTCAGCCCGTTGTTCCTCAAGATTTAACACCACCCCGGTAACCAAGGACTGCATAATCGGCGACGTATTGAAAAAAAGCAAATGGCGCTTCATTGCCGCAATCCGCTCTTGCTTATCGGGATAGAGTCGTTTAATCGCTGGCGACATAATATAGGCGAATCCTAAATTCTGCATCCGCTCATAATTCCAAGAGGCTTGCTCGAAACTGGATCGCCAAAAGACGCTGACAAAATCTGCCAGCTGAAGTTTCGGCAACTGCTTACCTGTTGATTGCTGCTGTGACTCCTGATTCATTAACGTCCCTCAATCCTCTACAAATCGTCTAAATCTCTGTCGAAATCATCCAGTTCATCGACATCGCCACTATCATGGCTGCTATCCGGGTGCCGATTCGAAAACCAGATATAGACCGCCGTCAAAACCAAGCCAATAATTGTCAGCACAAAAATGTTGAGTCCAGTCACGACGGCCAGCACAAAGCCGCCCATCAGCCACCACCACAGCGCCTTATCAGCCATCATATTGATAATAATTGCAAACCCAACTGCGGCGACCATTCCAACCGAAATGTCAATTCCAGTCGTCACCACGTTTGGAACCGCCGAAGCCAACTGATGAATATATCGGGGACTGATAAGCATCACCAGCAATGTTGGAATCATGACGCGCATCCCCTGAATTCCCAAACTAACCAGGTGAATCCGATTCATTCGTCGCAGGTCACCGTCATCAGCCGCGCGATCTGCCCGATGAATCAGCCATCCCATCCGCTTCCGAATAAACACATTCAGGATTTGCCCCACGACCGCGAAGGGAATCGCCACCGCGATCCCATGCTTCATACTCAACGCAGCCGGACCACAAACCAGCAAAGCCGAAATAACCGCCGGCAAACTAACGTCGGGGGCAACAGCGGCGCCGACATTCATCCAACCAATTGTAATCATCTGAAGCGTTGCGCCCAGCAGAATACCGGCGCTCATATTTCCGGTGGCAATGCCAATTAAGGTACAGGCAATCAGTGGCTGAAACAGCTGCCACTCGTCCAAAATTCCGTCGCAGCCAACAAAAAAAGCCACAATCAAAGTTAGAATCCAAGCACTTAATGCCATCAATTTACCCTCTATTCAAGATTAAAATTCTTTTTCTTTATGAGGCTGAGCAGATCAATCTTCTTATCAGCAGGAATTTTTTGAGCCGTGACGTCCAAATGAAAGTCGTTGACTAATGCCGCCACCTGTTTGGCAGTATGATCATCCATCGCAACGGCATCGGTGATCATTGTCATGCCTTCCGTATAGGCGATACTGCCAATGTTAATTCCAACCTGACTAAAATCAACGCCGCCCTCTGCCAGGCGCAGCATATCGCCAACATTCTCCGTCAGTAGTAGCGTGTTAAATGAATCAAAACGGGAATCAAAATAGGCGCGAATCATTTTGTTAACTGACACAACGTTCGCCTTGACACCAGGTGGTGCGACCTGGGTAATCAGGGTTTTTCGTAAATTATCCTTAGCAACGCTATCGGAAACAACCATGATTCGATTCGGCTGCACAAACCGAGTCCAAAAGGTTGCCACTTGCCCATGCAACAGGCGACTGTCAACACGAGCTAACCGAATATCCATCGTCATAGTAAGTCATCCTCTCCATCTAACTGATCTGGCATCTTAAATTGTTTGATTGACCCGTCTGAAATTTCGCTTAAATGGGTCACAATCTTTGCAAGTTCCTGATCTCTAACCATGTAAGCTTCAATTAAGAGCGGCAGATTAACCCCCGCGATCAACGCCGTGTGCTTGGGATCTGCAGCCACCAGTTGCGTTGCGGCATTAAATGGTGACCCACCCCATAAGTCGGCAAAGATCAAAATCTCTTTCTGAGCGGCCGCCTGTTTGGCTTTGGCAAACTTCTCAGCTAAATCCTTTATCCCATCACTGGGCGCCAATGTAACGGCGCTCACGTCCTTTTGAGGACCGGCAATCATCTCGGAAGCTGAGATTAACGCCCCGGCTAATTGCCCGTGGCTCGCAACAATAATTGAAACCAAGTTCATCACTCTTTTCATATCATTGAATTTCTAATTACCCTAAATATACCATAACCATGTCGCCCGGCGGCCAAAAAATACCGGTACCAGGATGGTTCGCAAAAATCGGTTGACTAGTCGCTCAACGCGTCAATCTTTAGCATTTCCGCGGGGGTTTCAAAATCATAGTCGGCATCCTTGAAGGCCGCCGTTTTTTTGGTTCGCCATCCTGCCAAGCCAAACGCCACGTTTGCGGCATGGGCAGCCTGCATGTCATAAATGGTATCACCAATGTAGATGGTCGCTTCCGGGGAAGCTGACAGCTTCTCAACGCCCTTCAGTACCAAATCAGGTGCCGGTTTTCCCCGTTTGATCTCGTTTGAAAAAACAAACGCATCAAAAAAGTCGTCTAGGCTGAAACGCGTCACATCACGATGAAACTCGGCCTCAACTTTTGAAGTGGCAATGGCCATTTGATTAGCCGGATCAGCGTGAAGAACGCCCAATGCGGCTTTGATACCGGGATAAACGTGGGCGTACTGCTTAAAGTTCGAAATCTCGGCAAACCATTCTTTTTGAATTTGATCCGGGTCCCTCACTTTTAAAATCTTTAGGGCATCGGTGGCCGTGATGCCGAACACCTTTTCAACCGCAGCATCGGATACATCATACCCGTGCTTCTTGAGAACTTTTTGCAGGGGTAACATGTACATCTGTTCCGAATCAATTAGCGTTCCGTCCACGTCAAAAATAAAATAATTCATAGCTGGCCAACTTTCATTAAAAGGTTTATTTACGTTTCGGTTATCTCCAAGATAACGCGAACCCGTCAAATCGGCAATCCAGTTTCAGGAGTTACTTGAAAAATAACTCACAAAGGACTGCATGAAAAAAGTCCGACCCACTACATAAAGTAATGACCCGAACTTAATTATGCGGCCAAGAAGATTCGAACTTCCACCGAGATAATTCTCGACAAGATCCTTAATCTTGCGCGTCTGCCAATTCCGCCATGGCCGCATCAACGAATAAAATTATAACAAAAATTCGGGGCGCTGACAATCACTTTTTTGAAAATCATTCAAAAACCGTTATTTTATTCGTTGAACCAAGCTAAGTGTCACTCACCACGGACCGTTGCGCCCTGATCATCGATCGAAAGCAGTCGCAAGCTGCCATTTAGGCCCTTCTGTTCCAAATCAATTCGCAATTGAATCAAAGCGGATTTTTCACCCAAAACAGCCACGGTTGGGCCCGCACCACTCAAATAGGTGCCATAGATTCCGAGTTTGTGAGCCGTCTGGCGAATTACCGCCATTTCCGGAACCAAATCTTTTCGATAGGGTTCGTGAAACTGATCATCTTCAATGAGTGGCAGTGCCTGGTCAAACTTCCCTTGGCTCACCAACGCGACAAAGACATTTTCTTTACTGCTGGCCTTCACCGCCGTCTCATAATCAATGGTTTTAGGAAGTTTCTTGCGGCTCTGCACTTCACTTAACCCGTCCGGTCGAATATACGTCAGAATATCAATGGCCGGCAACGGCAGCTTCGTCGCGATTGCCTTTTCACCATCAAACATTGAAACTGCCATGCCACCAAGCATTGCGGCCCCCACATTTTCAGGGTGCTTTTCAAATTTAGCTCCCAGCGTCAGCTGATCCTCAATTGATAAATTCAGCTCACCTAATGTATTGGCAATCTTGATACCGGCAACCACCGCGGTCGTACTGGATCCTAACCCGTGGGCAATCGGAACGTCTGAAATAACGGTCAATTGGCGGGGGTGAATATCCGGATCTACCTTCAAAATGGTTTGAACGATCAAATTCCGTTCGTCGGTTGGAATATCACTTCCCAGCGCATGGTTAACTTTCCACTTATCCGTCTGTTCCTCGACGATGACCGTGTAATACATATGAAGGGCAATGCCCACCGAGTCAATGCCGGAACCAATATTTGCCGATGTTGCCGGAACGCGAACAATAATCTTTGCCATAGTGATTCTCCTCACTTATTATTTATCAAATCAATCACGTAATCGTCATTATTAAAATGGGCGCCTACGCACTCATGTCCGAAACCAGCTGTAACTGGCCGTGACAGCGACCGCACACAAACTTATGCAGATCGATCCGTCGTTTTCGATGATAAACCAAACCGCAATGTGAACAGCGATAGAGGTATCGATAGGGCTGCGGGTGATCATTTAGACGCGGCGCATAGCGGGAACCGCCGACCGCCTTGAGTAACTGCTTAAAGGCCCGACTGCCATGATTACCACTATAACCTGCCAAGTGTAGATGATAGTGACAGAGTTCGTGCTTAATAATGCCGATTAGGACCGCATTGTCCTCCCCACCCACCATCTTTGGATTAATGTCAATGTCATGGGTGTTCAAATGATAACGTCCGCCAGTTGTTCGCAGCCGGGCATTAAAGTACGCGCGGTGCCGAAATGGTTTGGCAAATGATTGTTTTGAAATTCTTTCTACTAATGTTTGAAGCTCTTGATTTGTCAAGCTGTAATCCCCTCTACGATGCCATTTATTTAGTCGGGTCGACCATCGTTAATTGAATTCGGTGACGATCAACGTCAACGGCGGCTATCCAAACCGTCACAATGTCACCAACGGCAGCAACTTTGCTGGGGTCCTTGATGAAGTGGTCGCTCATTTTTGAAATATGAACCAAGCCATCCTGCTTAACCCCGATGTCAACAAATACCCCGAAATCAACCACGTTACGAACGGTTCCCTGCAGCTTCATCCCCACTTTAAGATCCGCCATCGTCAGCACATCTTTTTTCAGAAGTGGTGCGGGCATGTCATCACGAAGGTCCCGTCCAGGAGTTTCAACGCCCTTCACAATATCTTTTAGAGTGGCGGTTCCAACTCCCAACCGTTTGGATAGGTCGTCAAGATCAATCCCAGCCAATTTCTGAGTGACCACCGGCTGGCCCAGGTCCTCAATGGTTAACTGGTAGGTTGTCAGTAACTGGGTGGCCGCCGGATAGCTCTCCGGATGAATGTCCGTATTATCCAAGGGGTTGTCGCCATCAATGATTCGCAGAAAACCGACGGCCTGTTCAAAGGCTTTTGGTCCTAAGCGCGGAACCTTTTTAAGATCCTGACGATCCAAAAATTGGCCGGTTTTATTTCGAAATTTCACAATGTTATTAGCCGTTGCCTTGGTTAACCCGGAAATATGAACGAGCAGATCCGGACTAGCTGTGTTTAAATTCACACCCACTTGGTTAACCGCGGTTTCAACAACCTGATCCAACTTTTCGCCCAACTGCTTTTGCGGCACATCATGCTGATACTGGCCAACCCCAATTGCCTGCGGGTCAATCTTAACCAGTTCAGACAACGGATCTTGAATTCGGCGGGCGATACTGACGGCCGACCGCTGTTCAACACTGAAATCCGGAAATTCATCCCGCGCAACCTGACTTGCGGAATAGACCGACGCGCCGGCCTCATTGACAATTACGTAAAACACCGGCGTTTTAATTTTTTTAATCGCGGCAGCAACAAACTGCTCGGACTCGCGACTGGCAGTTCCGTTGCCAATTGCGATCATTTCAACGTGGTTTTTATTAATGAAATCAATAAACAGTCCTTCTGCGGCAGCCCGTTTCTCGGCACTGGCAGGTTTATGCGGATAAATCACCGTTTTGTCCAGGAACTTGCCATTCTTATCGACAACTGCGAGTTTACATCCCGTTCGATAAGCCGGGTCGAATCCCATCACAACGCGGCCCTTCAGTGGGGCCTGCATCAGAAGATTGTAGAGGTTTTTGCCAAATACCTCAATGGCGTGATTAGCCGCCTTCTCAGTGAGATCCTTGCGAATTTCCCGTTCAATTGCCGGGCCGATGAATCGTTGATAACCATCCAAAACAGCCGCAGACACAATATCGGCAGCCAGTCCGGTATGCTTGCCAACCATATTGGACGTCAAAAACCAGTTGATCGGCGTCTCGTTCACCGTAATTTTCACCGACAGAATGTGATCCTTTTCCCCCCGATTAATTGCCAACGTCCGGTAAGACGGAATTGTCTTTACCGGCTGCTTGAAGTCATAATACTGCTGGTAGATTCCGGCCTCATCATCATCTTGATGGCCGCGTTTGAGTTTAGCTTCAATCTCCCCATACTGCTGCGTGTTACGCCGAATCCACTCCCGAAACTTGGCACTATCGCCAACCTCTTCGGCAATAATTTCGTGAATTCCATCGATCACCGCCTGCTTATCCGGCAGTTCCTTATCCGGATCAACTGCAGCAGTCATCATATCAGCCAAGTTTTCTTGAAAGGAAAGGGCCGCTTTGGCGAGCGGAAGTAATCCCTTTTCTTTGGCAATCGTCGCCTTGGTGCGGCGCTTCTGCTTGTACGGTAAGTATAGGTCTTCCACCTGCTGCAGAACCGTCGCGGCTTCAAGCTGCTTTTTGAGACCAGGAGTTAACTGGTTTTGCTCATCAATAATTTTGATGACCTCGATTTTTCGTTTATCCAGCGTTTGAATCCGGTGCGCTGAAGTTTGAATGTCACGAATTTGCACCTCATCCAGGTTGGCAGTCCGTTCCTTTCGATACCGGGCAATGAAAGGCACCGTGTCGCCTTCATCCAGCATTTTAAGGGTTTCGTTAATTTGGTTAACGCGAATTTTCGGCAAATCGCGGTGAATCTTTTCAGCAAGCATCGTATCCATACAAAATAAGCCACCTTATCATTAATCTAACGACTATTATATCATGCAAAATTGACTGATTTAACGAAGAGATTGGGAAAATCAGCAGTTAAATTGAAACCGGGCCCAAACCACACGGCGTAAGGGAACCACTCATTTCCGAATAGCCACAAAAACGGCTTGGGGCCGCCATTTTAACCACGCCTTAGTCAGAAAAAATGAAAAGGCTGAGACAATTTGACCCTTTGTCCCAACCTTTTCTTGTGTAAGTCTGTTATATCACGCTGAATTGAACAGTCAGTTTGTTCAATCCTATGCCAACAACCCCATAATCCGCGTCGTCACGTCAGACACCTTTGCAATGTGAGCCTCTTGATCCTTTTCAGCCTGGTTGAACGCGTCAACGGCGACAACCTGCTTAGCCGGGTCAATACTGTCAGTCATTGCTTGGCAGGCGGCAGCGTAATCCTCATAGGCTCGAACCAGCATTTTATGCTTACCCAAAACTTTAACCGGTACCGGCGCTTGTTGCAGCTGGTTAACGTTGTCGTTATATTTGTCGGTTCCCGATTGAAAGTGGGCCTTAATCTTGGTCAGCTGATCACTGGATAGGTCGGAAACCTGATCGCTGTCAATCGCCTTTCTAAGCGTCTCATAATCAGCATTTAAATCTTCACCGTTAGTCTGAGTGGCCTCGATGACATCTGAAACAATTTTTGCGTATCTTTGTAAATCTTGTGGTTTCAAAACAGTTCCTCCGATTCTTAAATCTTATTTTATTGTTGGTGCAAAAAATGCCGCTGCATATATTTTACTACTTCTGAAATCACAACGATCATAAATCCACCAATTACGACAACCAACCACTGCGATGCTGCCAGGTTCGTGACGTGGAACATCTGGTTAAACCCAGGCACGGCAATTGTGAGAATTAACAGAAGTGCCGACCCCAACAGTGCCCAGTTAAAGAACTTGTTTTTGAACAGCCCCACTCTGAAAATGGATTGATGAATCGTCTTTGAGTTAAACGCGTGGAACAACTGAATGAGCCCCAGCGTCGCGTAAGCCATGGTCAACGCATCGGCGTGGATCAGCGCTTCGGAAGCGTGGACCGGATTAAGGATGGCAAAGCCGTAGACGGCAAGCGTGATCGCCCCTTCAAAGAATCCCTGGTAAAGAATATTACTCATAATTCCGCCGGAAAGAAAGTTGGAGGACCGCCCCCGGGGCTGGCGTTTCATAATTCCCGGCTCAGCGGGTTCGACCCCTAACGCAATTGCTGGGAAGGTATCGGTCACCAGATTAATCCATAGAATCTGAACCGGTGCCAAGATCTCCCAACCCATCATTGTCATCACAAATAGCGTGAGAACTTCTCCAAGGTTGGCGGAAAGCAGGTACTGCAGGGACTTTTGAATATTTGCAAATACTTTTCGGCCAGCCTTAACTGCTGTCACAATCGTCGCAAAGTTATCATCTGCCAGGACCATATCGCTGGCCTCTTTGGAAACTTCGGTCCCGGTAATTCCCATACCAACGCCAATGTCGGCGGCCTTGAGGGCTGGGGCATCATTCACGCCATCCCCAGTCATGGCAACAACCTTCCCCCGTTTCTGCCAGGCATTCACAATCCGTACCTTGTGCTCCGGGGCCACGCGGGCATAAACCGCGATATCCCCAACTGATTTTTCGAATTGCTCATCGGTCATATCGTCAAGTTGCGCGCCATTAATGACCTTGTCGTTTGAATCGCCACGGCCAATAATTCCTAGTCGATTTGCGATCGCCTGCGCGGTATCCTGATGATCCCCAGTGATCATGACGGATTTAATTCCAGCAGTCTTCGCTTCGGCAACGGCTTGAGCAACTTCGGGCCGTTCGGGATCAATCATCCCAATCAAACCGGTCAAGATCATGTCATGCTCCTGGGCTTTCGATGTTAAATCGGCAGGTACCTCATCAACCATCCGGTAAGCAAATCCCAAGACTCGTAATGCTTGGGTTGCCAAATCATGATTGGTTGTCTGAATCGTCTTTCGATCCGCGTCAGTAATCGGCCGAACCTTGCCATTATCCAGGACTTGGGTAACCCGTTGAAGCAGTTGATCCGGGGCCCCCTTCATGGTCATCATAATCCCGTCTGGCATCTGATTGTAGGTCGTCATCAATTTTCGTTCAGAATCAAAGGGAATTTCCGCCAATCGTTGATGGTCATTGACAAACTGTTGAACGGGCAGTTGCTGGTTGAGATAAAAAGAAACCAGCGCCGTTTCGGTTGGGTCACCACCCAGCCCCTCCTGCAGGTATTTCGTATCATTGTTCAACACCATGATTTGGGCTAACCGGTCATCCAAAGATAATTGGGTCTTGGCTGAATCCAACAGTTCGCCGTTTTGAAAGACCTTCTCAACGGTCGTTTTATTTTGGGTCAGCGTTCCGGTTTTATCCGAGCAAATAATATCCGTGCTTCCAAGCGTTTCAACTGCCTGAAGCTTCCGAATTAAAGCGCGGTGGCGCGCCATCTGCTGGGTCCCAATTGCCAAGGTCACCGTTACAATCGCCGGAAGGCCTTCGGGAATGGCCGCGACGGCCAACGAAATAGCCGTTAGCAGCATGTTAATCAGGGTTTCTTGCCCCCGCCACATCCCAACCGCAAACACAACCACGGCGATTACCAAAATTAAGATCGTGAGGACCTTTCCCAGCTTGTTCAAATTTTCCTGAAGCGGCGTGGTCGCCTCTTCCGTCGTATTTAACATGTGGGCAATCTTACCGACCTCGGTATTCATCCCCGTCCCAATGACCACGCCAACGCCGCGACCAGAGGTGACATTACTGTTCATGAATCCCAGGTTTTTCCGATCACCAAGGGGTAAATCCGAATCGTTAATGGTCTCGGTGGTTTTATTCACCGGAACCGATTCCCCGGTTAGGGCAGCTTCCTCAATCTTTAAGGTATTTGCCTCGGTCAAACGAATGTCTGCCGGTACCACATCCCCCGCTTCCAATAAAACCATATCACCGGGAACGATCTCATCACTCTTCACGGTGGTCTGCCGACCGTTTCTCAGGACGGTCGCCATTGGGGCGGACATTTCTTTTAATGAATCAATCGCATTCTCGGCTTTCGATTCTTGAAAAACCCCAAAGACAGCGTTCAAAATTACCACTGCCAAAATAATCGCCGCGTCAACGTGTTCGCCGGCAATTCCGGCAATAATAGCCGCAACAATTAAGATGATAATCATGAGGTCTTTGAATTGCGCCAAAAATTTTTCAAAAATTGTGGTTCGTCGTTTGGCCTGCAGCCGATTAAATCCAAATTGTTCTCGCCGCTGGGCAACCTGCTGGTCAGATAAGCCCTTTGGATCCGCCTGCATCTGATTCATCACCTCATCGACTGATTGTTGATAAAACACCTTTTTCTGTTCCTTCATTCATTTCCTCCTCTAATCCTTGTAAACGACCAGCCTCACCAAATTAACTGATTGATTAAAAATGGCGAGGCCCATAAACTCTTCTGAAAAGAATTCATAAGTCTCACCATTTAAGAAATATCCCGGAAATCACTGATTTCACGTTGACGAGATATTCGCAATTACAATTGCTGGTTACTCCCTTTATTTGAGAATATTATACCTAAATATTAATAGCATGTCACGTTTAATTACTTCCAAAATGTATCGTAAACATTGATCGGGGTGTGGCGCTTATGTTCGGTTCGTTGATACCAGCCTTCAATTGTTTCAGCTGCCTTTTGTGAGACCGCCTTGCCTTCGAGATAATCATCGATGTCTTGGTAAGTCACCCCAAGGGCAACTTCATCAGGTAAGGCCGGCCGATTGTCTTCAAGGTCAGCCGTTGGCGTCTTTTTGTAAAGATGCTCAGGGGCCCCTAACAATTCAAGCAATTGCTTGCCCTGCCGCTTATCCAATCGCCACAGTGGGGTAATATCAGCGGCGCCATCACCAAACTTGGTGTAAAATCCGGTAACCGCTTCGGCCGCGTGATCGGTCCCCACCACTGCCCCGACAGTTTGACCGGCAATCGCGTACTGGGCAATCATCCGTTGACGAGCCTTGACATTTCCCTTGTTAAAATCACTGATGGTAATCCCATTGGCTTCAACCGCATCAACAGCGGCGTCAACGGCCGGCTTAATGTCTACCCGGAAGGTCTTGTCAGCTTCGATGTACTGAATCGCTGCCAGAGCATCTGATTCATCAGCTTGAACCCCATAGGGCAAGCGAACGGCAATAAATTGATAGTCATTGTCGTGGGTTTCGTCACGCAGTTCGGAAACGGCCATTTGGGCGAGTTTACCGGCAAGCGTTGAATCCTGACCGCCTGAAATTCCCAAAACCAATGATTTTAAGAACGGGTACTTTTTCAGGTAACTTTTCAAGAATTCCACACTTCGCCGCACTTCGGCCTGGGGGTCAATTTCTGGTTTGACCTTTAACGCGTTAATAATTGCTTCCTGTTCTTTTCGCATCGCAATCCCTCGATTTAAAAGTTAATTTGTTGAACATACTGCCGCACCTTTTCAATAATATCACGTTTATTGTCCCAGCACTTTTGCGAAAGGTCAACCGGATATTTTTGCGGATTTAATTCCCGTTTGTACTCCGGCCACAGCGATGCCAGCTCTTTTTTGGCATAGTGCTGAATTTCTTTAAGGGTTGGCACCGTATAAATCAGCTTGCCCTTCTCAAAAATTGGCCGAAGCAACGGCTTAGCATCAAAGTTTTCAACGGTTTTATTAATATACGTGTAGTTCGGGTGGAACATGTAAATGGATTTCTCACGACGGGGATCCTCATCTGACAAAGTGACGTAATCGCCTTCAGACTTGCCATCACGAGAATCGGTAATTCGCCACACCTGCTTTTTGCCGGGGGTTGAGACCTTTTCAGCGTTGCCGGAAATCTTGATTGTTGCTCTCATTTTGCCGTCAGCGTGTTCAACGGCCACCATTTTATAAACCGCACCCAGAGCTGGCTGATCAAAAGCGGTAATCAATTTGGTGCCAATCCCCCAAACGTCAATTTTAGCGTGCTGCATTTTCAAACTGGCAATCGTCGTTTCATCCATATCATTGGACGCAAAAATTTTAGTGTCCTCATAACCCGCGTTGTCCAGCAATTCCCGAACCCGTTTGGATAAGTAGGCCATATCGCCGGAATCCAGGCGCACGCCGACAAAGTTGATTCGATCACCCATTTCATCAGCAACCCGAATCGCGCTGGGCACGCCACTCTTAAGGGTGTCATAAGTATCCACCAAAAAGACACAATCATGGTGGGTTTGCGCGTATGCTTTAAACGCGTCGTAGTCGTTACCAAACGATTCAACCAGGGAATGGGCGTGAGTTCCGCTGATTGGAATGCCAAATTCCTTAGCGGCTAAAATATTCGAAGTGGAATCAAAGCCCCCGATAATGGCTGCCCGACTTCCCCAGAGAGCTGCGGAAACTTCCTGAGCGCGGCGACTGCCAAATTCCATTAGTGGGTCATCGCCCACCACCGTCCGAATTCTGGAGGCCTTGGTGGCAATCAGCGTCTGATAATTAACGATATTTAAAATGGCGGTTTCAACCAGCTGACACTCACAAATCGTCCCTTCAACCTGCATAATCGGCTCGTTGGCAAAAACCAGGTCGCCTTCAAGCGCCGAGCGAATGGTTCCCTGGAACTGAAAATGCCGTAAGTATTCTAAAAATTCCGGTGAATAATTGGTTGCCTGCCGAAGATAGTCGATATCATCATCGGTAAAGTTGAGCCCCTGAATGTATTCGATGACGTGCTGTAATCCCGCAAACACTGCGTAACCGTTACCAAATGGTAATTTGCGAAAGAACACCTCAAAAACTGCGTGGCGGTCCTGCATGTGCTTTTCGAAATAGGTCGCCATCATATTAATCTCATAGAAATCAGTATGGAGGGTTAAGTTGTCAAATTTTGGCATATTATTAAATTATCCTCCCAGATAAGTTGTTAGTGTAATTTGTTATATAATTAATTTAGTTAAGTTTTATTCTATCATTATTCTGGTTCTTGACCAGAATTTTGCAAATATTTTTCATTTAAATCAGAAGAAACCGGGAGATTTTATGACAGAACAAAGTCCGAATGAGCAAATTTCAATTTTAGATATTCCCTTCGAAAATACCGACATGGCGTCGTTTGAAGGCCTCCTGCAGCAACGGATTAACGATCACGCCAATACCTTCGTTGTCACGGCAAACCCCGAAATCGTTATGTACGCGCGGGAACATCGATTATATAAGCAGTTACTAACATCAGCCGACTTCGTTGTCGCCGATGGGATCGGAATCGTCCTTGGTGCTAAACTATTGAAACAGCCCCTGGCCGAACGAATTACCGGTTATGACCTATTCACCCACCTGCTTTCATGGGGCAGTGATAACCTTAAGTCTGCTTACTTTGTTGGCGCAAAAACTGAGGTCATTAATCAATTAAAGCAGGTGGTCCACGAAAAATACCCTGGGCTAACCATTGCCGGAACGCATAACGGTTATTTTGGAGATGATCGTAATATCGTGGCCGACATCGAGCGAACCCACCCGGATATGGTCTTCGTGGCAACCGGCTATCCAAAACAGGAAGAATTTATTGCCAAAAATCGCCACGCCGCAGATGCTTTATGGGTGGGCCTTGGCGGGTCATTCGACGTGCTCACCGGAACCGTTAAGCGGGCGCCGAAAAGTTGGCAGAACATGCACTTAGAGTGGCTTTATCGCGCCCTAAAAGAACCCAGCCGCTTTTCACGATTGGCAATTCTCCCCAAGTACCTGCTGGCTGTTACCAAACAGCGGTTCACAAAATCATGATCAATTCTAATAAAAATCGGGTCACCGTCATTTTGCGGTAACTCGATTTTTTATTAACCATCTCGATAATGGCCCCCGACAACCCTATCCTTTTTCCAAATAAAATTCGAACCGGTCACCCACATACTGAGTCCGGACATATTCGAACGGCCGCCCGTCCTGAAGATATGTAATCTGGCGTAACCGCAAAATAGCGTCGCCGCGCTTAATGTCCAGATATTCAGCGATCCGTTCGGAAGCAAGCATCGCCGAAACGGTCTGCTGGGCCTTTCCCAGGTTTAAATTCTTTTTCTGCTCAAGGGTTCGGTAAAGCGAACTGGTTACTTCGGATTTTTCCAAACCGGCAACGATGTTTTCAGGCACGGTGGCAACTTCAAAACAAATCGGCACGTTATCGCCATAACGGATTCGCTCCATTCGCAAAACAGCTTGATCCTGAGTGATTTTAAGCTTTTCCATCTCACTTAATGACGGTTCCATCGTGTGATAGGAGATGGTTTTACTGGACGGCTGCTTGCCCTGTGCGAGCATCAAATCCGTAAACCCCGTCACTCCTGACATCTTCTCTTGAACCTTTTGATTGGCAACAAAGGTTCCAGAGCCAACCCGCCGCTCTAAAATCCCTTCGTCTACTAACGTTTGAATTGCCTGCCGTAAGGTCATTCGACTGACACCGAACTCGGTTGATAATTCTCGTTCGGAAGGAATGCGATCACCGATTTTCCATTTTTCGGCTTCAATATTGCGCTTAATGTCATTATGAATTTGAATATAAATTGGTAAACCCACTGTTACCAACTCCTTTGGTTTTTCTGTAAATTATTTTCCACAACTATACGTTGCCATAAGGTTCAGGTGCTTGTCAAACACATTCAGATCAGCATCACTGCCCATCTCAAGGGACCCCTTCCCATTTAGCCGAAATTCCCTGGCTTGATTGGTTGAAGTCATTTTGACGGCGTCGGCAATTGAACACCCGGTAAATTGAATCATGTTTCGAAAACCATCGTCATAGGTTAACACCGAGCCGGCTAAATGCCCGTTCGAAAGCGTGGCGCGACCATTCTTAACCGCCACAGGCTGGCCGCCCAATTGATACTGGCCAGTCGGCATCCCCTTGGCTTCCATCGCATCCGTTACGAGTTCCAATCGGTCAGGACCTATTATTTGGTAAGCAATTTTCACAACTGGCGAAACCACGTGAAAGCCATCGCAGATTAACTCGACCTTCGACTGACGGTTCAACATCGCATAGCCAACCACCCCGGGTTCGCGCTGGTGAAGACCCCGTTGGGCGTTAAACAGGTGCGTGACGTGGTTGATTTGGCATTGCTCAAGATCGTCGAACCGCGCGTCGCTATGACCGACGGCAAGATGAATGCCATTTTCTTGGCAGTACCGTTCAAACCGTGCCGATCGGTTCAGTTCCGGCGCATAGGTCAGCAATTTCACGCGATTTCCGGAGGCCCGCTGCCAATCTGCCAACTTGGAAATGCTTGCCGGTTGAATCTGATCGCGAAGCTGGGCCCCATTGAATTTTGGCGACACAAATGGCCCTTCCAGATGAATTCCTAAAATAGCCGGGTTCATGGTGGCGGCTTGCCTAATCGTCACCATGGCGTTCCTGATTCGGGAGGGTGATTGGGTCATCGTTGTTAGTAAAACCCCCGTGACGCCCTCTGAACGCATTTTAGTGACCATGTGGCTGAGTTCCGTGGCGGTGTTGGTCATTGAATCAATGCCATAACCGCCATGAACGTGAACGTCAATGAACCCCGGCACAACAATGTCTCCAGACAAAGAAATCACATCGTCATGGGAGCTCGGCTGAAAGGTGGCCATTTCACCAACTCCCAGAATGTGATCCGAAAATCGCAGGTAGCCATTCAAAATTTCTCGAGTCCCCGTATAAATGTGACAGTTCGTTAACACCCGTGCCATCTTGATCGTTCAGTCCCTTTATTTTGCATTTCCGGTTGATTTGTCAATTGTCGCGTCGATCCCCTTCACCACTGAGTTCAAAAATCCGGCCTGTTCCATGGCAAGAATGCCGGCAATCGTATCGCCGCCCGGTGAACAAACCTTATCGATCAGCTCGGCAGGCGTTTGTCCGGACGCGAGCAACGACTGAGCTGATCCCAAGGTCGTTTGAGCGGCAACCTTGGTCGCGGTCTCTTTACTAAAGCCGTACTTCACGCCCGCTCGACTCAGCGCATCAATGAAGAAGTCGACGTAAGCGACTGCACTACCCGAAATCGCGCTGAAAATCGCGAATTGATCTTCTGGAAGCTCACTGACTTCGCCAGTTGCCGCAAAAAGTGCCAGGGCCGTTTTTTTCTTATCGCCGGTCAGGTTTTCATTAGCCGCAACCGCCGTCATCCCCTGACCGAATTCGGAATTAATGTTTGGTAAGCTTCGTAAAATGGCTAAATTATAATCGGTTAATTCTTCCAACCTGGAAAGACTGACTCCGGAAACGATCGAAATAAGGGTCTTCTCGGTCGTTAACTGATCACGAATTTCGCCAAGAACGTCGCCAGCAACCGCTGGCACGACGGCAAGGACCACTAAGTCACTGTCAGCAGCTAAAGCCTGGTTAGTCGCCTTGGCAGTCAATCCGTACTGAGCGGCATAGTTCTCGTAGTTTTCTTTGTGGGCGCTGTGAACCAAAATATTTTCCGCGGGAACAAACTTCGCCCGCAAAAGCCCCTGAATAATTGCTTGAGCCATCGCGCCAACACCAATAAAGCCAATTTTCATGTGAATAACCTCCAGATCCAAATTAATGGACTATTCCAATTTATCGTTATTTTGACAATAACGGAATTCCCCGCGGATTGCAAGCAGAATTTTGAAATAGACCAACTTTAATTTATCAAAATTGAAAGCGATTACCTCAGTACCAGCGATTTTCACCAAATGAAGTGGTTGTCATCGACAAAAAAACTGCCAATCAAATTGATTAGCAGCCAGTTGATGTTAATTTCGGAATCCCAAATTGAGGACCCGAACTTTTCGCGCACAAAACGCCTCTCGAATCAAAAAAATCGTCGTATCCAGGACGATAATCCTTGATAAAACGACGAAAGGCGTAACGATTGGGCTAGCTGGGTTCGAACAACGATGATAATGAAATCCCCTTACACCAACTGTTTACAAAAGAAATTACTCTCTCAAAAGAAAACTGGTGCACGAACTGGTGCACTTTAGATAAAAACTAGAATGCTGACGGGCATACATAAACGGAACTTATAAATTGAGATTCTCAAACGAAGGACAAAAACCAGGTCATAAGCCAAGAGTTTTTGTCCTTTATTATGTTCCATGCATGCAACCTATTTTTTTTCCTAATTCAATCAATAAATTCTCTTACTTAATCCCTCAGACCCATTGTAGGATGCCGATAAAACTAACAGAACTTATCCTAGAAGGCCCTTAAATATTGAATAGTAGAAAGCCCTTCTACGCGAAAAATTAGCTTAGACGCGATTACGTTGTTATTTTATTTGGTATTATCAATTGACTTGTAATAGTAAATATTCTAAGTGAGAAGATTGTACTTGTTATAACTAACCGGAATCTTTGTTTTAAAATATCTGTAGGACATAATTCCCGTTTTAAATTGAAGCGATTTATACGCTTTACCGTTTATCGTCTTTGGAGAATATCGATACATTTCTGGAGCACCATCAACCTTTTTAGGACTTGCAATGGTATACCATCCCCTCTGTGGGAGTTTATAGGCATAAACTTTAAAACGTTTCATATCGTAACTTCCATGTCCGCGATAATCCCAAGAATAAAACGTGTGTTTCGTAAACCTTATTTTATAGTATTGCCCATGTCCCTGATAATGATACCAAGTTCCTCGCATCTTATAAGGAACTGCATGCGAAGAAGCTTGAGCATCACTTGAGCCTAAAGCGCCTACAAATCCCAAACAAACAGCTAACGCTACCAATACAAACTTTAGCTTAATTTTCATATATTCACCCTCATTTTTAATAACTTGCGTTGCTAACCTTTTTCCCGGCTTGAATGGACCTAAATCCATGATGGAGAAAGTAAGGGTAACCAGTATACTTAAAATACTTTCCCTTACGATACATAATGAGATTATCCGTTCCAGAAAGAATGAATCCAATATGTTGCCGATGACCAGTTATGCGATAATATTTTCCAATTTTTTTATAATGAACGTTAGTGATTTTCCACAAGGGATTGTTAGATTGATTAATTTCAATCTTATTTGAAAATATCTTTACGACATCTCCAAAGCCTTGATTAGGACTGTATTTTTTATAACGATATGTGCCTCTCAAACTCTTTGGCGTCCCTTTATGCCAACTAGCCGCACTAACCGGTGAACTTGTCACTCCAAAGCCAAGGCTCCCGACAAGCGCTATCGTCACAATTGATGTTTTGATTTTCATATAAGTCTCCTCACAACTTTGCTCAAGAAAGTAATTATTAGTCGTAGCCGTATTTTCCGATTTTTGTAGTTGGCTTATTTGATTCGTAGTTGGTTTATTTGATTCATGATAGCTTGGGCCTGCTGTTGCAGGCTAGATTGTTGTTTTTGTAAATCTGATACTTTAGCTGCCAACTGCTCCTTTTGTGCAACATACCCATTAAAATCGTCACCAATGGTTTTCACAGCTTCTTCGTATTGTTTTTGTTGATTCTGAAGATCCGCAATTATCGTTTTATCTTGGAAAACTTTAGCCTGTATGGTCGTATCCTCAGGTTTATCTTTTAATGCTGCTTCATCTTTTGCTAAGTTTTGATTCAAACTATTCAGATTTACAGTCCGATCACCACGTGTAAAAGCAGTAATAGTGAGTTGCATATCGTCTAACTTAACAGAATTATCAGCATAATCTTTTGAAACAGCGGAGATTTGAGTATTTAACTCCTGAAGTTGTTTTTGTAATGCAGCGATTTGCTGCTGAGTCTTGGTGTCTTGACCGTTATTTGACCCATTATTAGATGTATTAATGCCTGAAATTTGCTTGATTAAATCCGCGATTCGGTTATTCAATGCATCAATTTGCGACTGATAATTTGAATTGTCTACTGCCTGAGAAGCTTGTGAGGAATTATTTGAAACCGTATTCAATTGGTTTTTTAAATTAGCCTCTTCTTGTTGTAAATCATTAATTTGTGCTTGGTAATTAGCGTTCGCATTATTTGTTGCATTCTGTGTATTGTTTAAAACCGATAGTTGATCGTTCAAGTCTTTAACCTGATTTTGAAGCGCCTGTAAATCGGACCGCTGACTTTTGCCACTGGATTTCACCTTAATATGTAAGCTTTTAGCTGAATATCCGTGTTTTGCTGCCACCACTTTATACTTCCAATTTTGATGGAAGGTAACTTTAGCCTTAAGCTTAAAAGTCCCCTTTTTATTGGTGGCACCTTTTGCAACCAGCTTGCCATAACGCGTCACTTTGATTGTTGAACCCGGGGTTGCTTTACCAGATAAATAATGGCCGGTTTTAACTGAGTTTACCTTAATTTTTAACGCTGCCTTCGCTTGAGCAGATATTCCTGTCAATAACGTTCCAGTAATTGCTGCCGTCGTTAATAACCATTTTGAACTTTTCATAATCTTTATCTCCATTTCTTTTAAGTAACTTCACTCACACTAATCATTTTAAAGAAGCCCCCTAACAGGCTCTTTAAAGCAACTTAAGTTAGCTTTGACAGTTAAGCCGAATCAAGCCCAAAAGCCCCATAAGGGATTTTGAATACCCTATGGAGCTTTCTAACCTCTTCAACTGTAAAGTGGCTTTTACCATGAAGTTTTCTATTAACCGTCGTTATGTTCTTATTGATCGTTTTAGCAATTTCTTCCTGAAGTATCCGATGGGCTTTTAAATAGCCTAATAATCGAAGTTCCCCACTATTAGAACAAACATTGCTCATATTAAACACCCCACTTTCCCAATAATATAAACGCTTCATTTTAGCTCCATAAGTGGAGCATACCCTAATAATTACTTATTTTCAATACTTTTTTAGCGAGAACATGGCAAAAACGCCTTGTTTTTAGCTACAATGAAGTGAAAGTAAATAACCTTGGGAGAAATTTTATGCTTGGCGATTATATTTTAAAAGCTCGCCGGGACCGCAATATGTCCCAAAGAGAGCTATCTTCAAAGGTTGAAAGTATTTATGGCATTAAAATTACTTCAGGGATGCTATCGCGATATGAAAAGGGCACTGTCCAGAACTTAGCACTTAATAATCTTTTCGTATTAGCTGATTATTTGAATCTCGATTTAAATATGATCGGTCATTCTGAAGCTGCCAAACTTAAGACCTTAAACGAAGAACACCACAAGTTTGAAGAGTAATCTGCCTTAGTAAGAACAATCCAACTTACTAGGGAAGATTTCTTAAGCTCTTGATGCTCCATATTAGGAGCGCAAGCATAAAACCAAACATCCCAAATATACAGGGGGTCTCCATTGCTTCAACACACACGCTTGAAGTTTTTTGCTCCGTAAACAAATACCTAAGGCAAAAAAATCCCCGCACCTTATATAAAACAGCCAAAGAGGAATTTTATACATGATGCGGGGGAGAGCTTATTTCAATGTTAATTTGTAAAACCTCAAAGTAATTTCAAAATCCATATCATTTTCCCTGATTTTTCAGTTGATTTTACTTATTTTTATTAATTTATCTGAAACTTGAAAGTATGAAGACAGACTGATCCCTTGGTATCACAGGGCATATTT